>Cebus_capucinus_imitator_PRJNA485217_SSR012__coassemble_911_pt1 | contig 40208 bp, 30 predicted proteins | sample Cebus_capucinus_imitator_PRJNA485217_SSR012__metabat2_high_PE_006 | metagenome-assembled genome bin Cebus_capucinus_imitator_PRJNA485217_SSR012 | reverse complement strand
AACCCCGCCGCAAGCTACACCCCGCCGCGCCTTGCCCCTACAGGCAGGCGCGCTCGATGAGGCGAATGAGGAAGCGAATGCCTTGCAGGTAGGCGCGGCGCGTGATGCGCTCGTCGGTGCCGTGTACGCCGCGGTCGCACTCGTCGTCATCCACCACAAAGGCACTGAAGCGCAGGCACTCGGGGCAGACGCCGGCATAGTTGCGGGCGTCGGTGGCACCGATGACGGTGGAGGGCACCACGCGCACGGCCTCGCGCGCGTCCCTGGCGTCCGCGTGGCCACCAGAGGGCTCGCTCGCAGCAGGCGCCTTGAAGTAGCGCGCCGCAACCTCGCGCACGAGCGCCAAGCCGGCGCCGTCCACGCGGCCGGCAGGCGTAGGGTCGCTCTCGCCGGCGCCCAGGCGCACCTCAACGCCTAGGTCTGCCACAAGCTCGCGGCAGCGCTCAAGCACCTGCGCGACCGTGGTGCCCTCAAGCAGGCGGAAGTTGATGACGGCGCGCATGTCCTGCGGCATGACATTGCCGGCCGAGCTGCTGCCCTCAATCACGTCGGGCGCGCAGGTGGTGGTGACCAGGGGGAAGAGCTGGCGGTCGTCAAGGCACGCCTGGGCAATCTCTCCCGCTCGCGCCGCAACGTCGGCGGCGTCGCGCAGGTTGAGCTCGGCGAGGGGACCCTCAGTGATGCTACCCGCAAGCTCGCCCAGAAGCGCCTGGGTGAGCGGGGTGAGCTTGACCTCCCACGGCTCATGGGCAATGCGGCTGATGGCCTCGGCGAGCACAGCGAGCGAGGTGCCGCCAAAGGGGTTGGAGGAGTGGCCGCCGGCGCTGCGTGTCACGAGCTCGATGTCGGCGTAGCCCTTCTCGGCAAGGTCTGCGTGCATGAGCCATAGGCCAGGCGCCCCGTACTCGGCTGAGTCAACGATGCGGTAGTCGCCCTCGTCAACCAAAAACTCAGGCTTAATGCCACGGCGCTCAAGCTCGGCCGCAAGCGCGGCACTGCCCGACTGCAGGGTCTCCTCGTCCTGGCCAAAGGCGAGGACGAGCGTGCGGCGCAGCTTCCAGCCGTGGGCCAGGGCGTATTCGGCAGCCTCAAGCTCGCCCGCCACCATGTCCTTCATGTCGATGGCCCCGCGGCCCCAGACGAAGGTCTCGTCCACATGGCCGGAGAAGGCGTCGTGGGTCCAGTCGGCCTCGGTGCCGGCCACCACGCTCACCACGTCTTGGTGACCCATGAGCTGCAGGGGCCCAAGCGAGGGGTCTGTTCCGGCGAGCACAAGCAAGAGGGAGTGGTCGACGAGCGTAACCTCGGCGGCGGAAAACACGCGCGGGAATGCCTCGCGCAGGTAGGCCTGCAGGGCCTCGAACTGCGACCAGTCGGTGAGCGAGGCGTCCATGTGGCTGATGGTGGGGAAGCTCAAGACGCGCCCAAGGCGCTCGCAACAGGCCTGCTCGTTGAGGTCAGCGTAGTCGTTCTCGTGGGCAAAGAAGCGCCAGATGCCGCAGCCGGGCATGGGGGCGCAAGAGGTCTCGCTCATGGGGTTCCTTTCGAGAGGGGGAACGGGGAGGGAGTGAGAAAAGGCCCCGCCGCAAGCAGCGTTGCGACGGGGCCGGCGGGGCGTTGCGCGATGCCCTTACGCCTCGGCCTTGTCGTCGAGGTAGCGGCTCAGGAACTCGCGGGTGCGCTCGTGCTTGGGTGCGCCAAAGAGCTCGGCGGGCGAACCCTGCTCCAGCACCACACCCTGGTCCATGAAGACCACGCGGTCGCTCACGGTCTTGGCGAAGGCCATCTCGTGGGTCACCACCACCATGGTCATGCCGCCGGCGGCGAGCTTTCGCATGACCTCGAGCACCTCGCCCACAATCTCGGGGTCGAGGGCGCTCGTGGGCTCGTCAAAGAGCATGATCTCGGGATTCATGCACAGGGCGCGGGCAATGGCCACGCGCTGCTTCTGGCCGCCGGAGAGGCGCCGCACGCCGGCGTGGGCAAAGTCTGCGAGCCCCACGCTCTCAAGGTGGCCCAGGGCGGCCTGCTCGGCCTCGGCCTTGCCCATCTTGCCCAGCGTCACGGGCGCGAGCGTGCAGTTGGCCAGCACGTCCATGTTGTTGAAGAGGTTGAAGCCCTGGAACACCATGCCGATGTGCTCGCGCAGGGAGTTGACGTTGGTGCGGCTCTCGGTGAGGTCTGCCCCGCGAAACCACACGTGGCCGGAGTCGGGGGTCTCGAGCAGATTGAGGCAGCGCAGAAGCGTGGACTTTCCCGAGCCCGAGGCGCCGATCATGGTGAGCACCTCGCCGGGCGCAACGGCAAGGTCAATGCCCTTGAGCACCTCAAGCTCGCCAAAGCTCTTGTGCAGCCCCTCAACGCGAATGAGCGGCTCAGAGGCGCTGGGCGCGGCACCTTGAGCCTCGTGCGTCATAGCAACAGACATGCGTCCTCCTAGTTAGAGCTCGGCAGCGACATGGCGTCCACGTCGAGCCTCTTGGAGAGAAGCTCGAGCAGGCGGCTCGCGAGCAGCGTCAGGCACAGGTAGATAACGAGCGCCACCAGGTAAACCTCCATCTGGCGGTAGTACACGCCGGCCACGGTGGTGGTGGCATACATGAGGTCAAAGACGCCAATGACGGAGAGCACCGACGAATCCTTGATATTGATGATGAGCTCGTTGGTGAGCGCGGGGATGGAGTTCTTCACGCCCTGCGGGAACACCACCTTGATCATGGCCTGCCACTGCGAGAGGCCCAGCGAGCGCGCCGCCTCGGCCTGGCCCGAATCAACCGCCTCGATGCCACCGCGCAGCACCTCCATCATGTAGGCGGTGGAGTTGAGCGAGATGGTGACCACGCCCGCCACGAAGAACGTCCAGATCTGGTTGGCCTGGTTGGTGGACATGCCAAAGGCGCCGCTCAGCACTTTGAAGCCGGCGTAGTAGATGAGCAGTCCCTGCACCATCATGGGCGTGCCGCGCACCACGGTGCTGTAGAGCTTGGCCGCGCCTGCGCCCACCGTCTTGAGGAAGCGGATGAGGTCGTTGTCGGAGCGGTCAAAGGTCTGGATGCGGAGGAACACCATGAGCATGGCGAGGAAAAACGCCACGACGGTGCCCACCACGGCGAGGCCGATGGTGGTCTCGATGCCCTGCACGAAGAACTGGCGGCTCTCCCAGGTCATGTAGATGAGGCTTGGGAGAAACTCGGCCGGGTTGGTGTTGGCGCTCACGCTCACCTGCGCCACGGCGGCGAGGTGCAAAAGGCCGCGGTCGATGGCAAAGAGGGCGGCCATGGCCCACACCACGTAGCTCGCGAGGCGCTCGGCGCGGCGGGCGGCCGGCGTGCAGAAGGGCGAGCTTGCGGCGTAGGTGTTCCAGCGGGCGAGCTTGTTGACGAGCGCGGCGGCGCTCACGGCAAGCCACGCCCACAGCAGCGCCCAGAGCACGTCCTGGAAGACGCCCGTGGGCGCGAGCAGCGAGAGCGGGGTGGGTGCGGTCTGCGAGAAGGCAAGGCCAAGCGCGGCGACGGCGCTCGTGCCGAGGAAGACATAGCGATGCTCGGCGACAAAGAAGCCGATGATGCCGCGGCGCTTGGCCACAGGGCGCGGCTTGGCGCTGGCCGCGTCCTTGATGGGGGTGCTGTTGGTGTTGGTGTTCATCGAGTCCCCCTATTCCGGCTGACGCTCGAGCACGGACGCCCACATGGCGTCGCGCTCGTCTTGGCTCACGGCGGCAAGGGCGTCGTTGACGATGCGCAAGAGCTCGGTGTAGCCCTTGTGCATGCCCACGTTGGCGGCCACCTCGGTATGGAAGCCCTGGCCCTCGGCAAAGTGGATGGGCACGATGCCGGGGTTCTGCTTCATGTAACCCTCCTCGTTCTCCGTGTTGTAGGTCACGGCGTCAACCGTACCCTGGAGCAGGCGGCTGAAGACGTTGGGCACCGAGTCGACCGGGGTGACGTGGTTGACGCCCGGGATCTCGTCGATGACGGAGTCGAGCATGGTGTCCTTCTGGCCCAGCACGGAGGCGCCGGAGAAGTCCTCGAGGCTCGTGGCGTCCTTGTAGGGCGAGTCCTCGCGCACAAACAGGCCAAAGTAGCCAATGAAGTATGGGTCTGAGAAGTCCACGGACTGCATGCGCTCCTCGGTGGCGCTCATGCCGGCGATGATGAAGTCGATCTGGCCGTTGTTGAGCGAGTCGATGAGGCCGGAGAAGCTCATCTTCACCGCCACGGGCTCGGCATCGATGGCCTTGCCCACGATCTTGGCAAACTGCACGTCGTAACCGTCGGCGTAGGCACCGTCCACGTTGTCGATGGGGATGGTGTACTCGGAGGGCTCGGTAACCTGCCAGTTGTAGGGGGCGTAGGCGGCCTCCATGCCCACGCGAATCTGGTCCTTGGCGAGGATGGTGGCGCTGTCGTCGGCGCGCTCGTTGTTGAGCGAGACCTCTGCTACGGGCATGGTGGAGGGGCGCTGGCAGCCGGCGAGCGCGGCTCCGGCGCAGGCGAGGGCCGCCGCGCCACCCGCGCGCAAGAAGCCTCGGCGCGTGATGATGAGGGGCGTGCGCGGGGCGTGGGTGCCCGGGCGCACGCCGGGTGCGTTGTGTTCCATGGTGTCTCCCAATTGTGCGTGCGAGCTGCGGCCTTGCGCGGCCGCAAACCATTGCACTTTACAGGATATGCGCACGGTGCGCCCCCGGCGATGCGGGTAACGCACCGGTAACGCGCAAGGGCGCCGGCGTCTTTGCGACAGCCGGCGCCCTTGGGCGGGATATCTGTATGGGGGAGGTGCACGTGGGGCGCGCCGCGCGCGGGGTGCACGGGGCGCGGCGCGCGCGAGGGTGCGGGGCGCGCGAGGCTGCGCCGCCGCTGCCGCCGGGACGCGCGGGCGCCGGGCGCGCCGCGCCGGCCCCAGGAACGTGCCGCCCGCCCGCTACAGCACGGTGCGGGCGCGCACGGAGCTGCGCAGGATGCTCGTGCCCATGAGGTAGGTGAGCACGAAGTAGCCGCCGTAGCAGGCCACGAAGATGCCCATCGTGAGGCCTGCCGCAGGGCCGATGGCGAGATGCCCGAGCGACTCCACAATCTCAACGACCACCTTGAGCGCCACCAGCGCATGTCCCGTGCCCACGGCGAGCGGGAAGGCAAAGAACACCGCCTGCTGGGCGAGCAGGGACCGGCGCAGCTCGCCCTCGTCGCAACCCAGCTCGGAGAGCACGTGCCAGCCTTCTGCGGCCTCGGCCACGCCCGAGAGCTGCTGGATGGTGAGGATGGCGCCGCAGGCCACCACGAGCACAAAGCCGATGTAGATGGCGAGGTAGCTGATGAGGCCGTTGATGGAGTTGGAGCTCTCGTAGACCGACGTGCGGGTGTAGTCGATGCCGAGGCTTCCCACCTCGTTGCCGGAGCCGTCGTGCACCGCGCCGTACGCGCCGTGGTTGAGGGCGGCGTCGGCAGCCGCCTTGTCGGTCGCGGCGGCATAGTTCACGAGCAGGTAGCTGTTCTCCACCGAAAGCCCCAGCGCCTCCACCACCGCGTCGGGCACCACGACGGTGCCGACGTTCATGCCCGAGCTGTTGTTGGCGAAGGTGCTCGCATCCAGATCGACGCGCTCGCGGGCAGGGCGCAGAGTGTTGCCCGCCAGCGTGAGCTCAAAGCCCTTGGCCATGGCGGCGTCGTAGATCTTGGCGAGGCTCTCGCCCAAGTCGCAGGTCACGAGGTAGGAATTACCGCCGAGGCTCACCTGCTCCATGCCACGGAAGGCCAGGTAGCGGTTGTAGTCGCTCTCCTTCATGAGGGCAAGGCCGTTGGTGATGGAGCTCTCGTTGAAGCCCTTGGGCATGGACTCGCCGCCGGCGCTCGTGAACATGGGTACGGTAACGAGGGGCTCGGCATCCTCGCTTAGGCGGGAGTCGTAGGTGTTGACCTGCACCGAGGTGCCGGCGAGCTTCGCCACGTCAACAGGCTCTCCCTCGGCGCGCGAGGCAGTTGCAAGGGCGCCCATCAGGTCTGCCGGCGTGCTGGTGCTTGCGGCGCGCAGCTCGTCTGCCTGCGAGCCCTCGCCGTAGCCGCGCTCGATGTTTCTGCGCATCTGCGCCAGCATGCTGGGGGAGTAGTAGGTCATGGAGGCGCTGTAGTCGGCCGGCGTGGAGCGCTCCACGTTGCCCGTGAGCATGTTGGCAATCGACATGCCCGTGCTCACGCTCGTGATGGCGAGGAACAGGATCATCGAGATCAGGGCCATCGAGAAGCTCACGGTGTTCACGCGGGCGGCCAGCTGCCGCAGGGTGAACATGTTGAGGCCGCGCCAGTACAGGCCGCGAGCCGCCTGGAGCACCTTGAGCAGAAAGCCCGAGAGGCCAAAGAACACGAGCAGGGTGCCGCAGACGACCATGGCCGTGGTGAGCCAGAAGGCGCCCATGGCGCCGTCGTCCGCGTTGACGGGCAGGCCGTCGCGCCAGAGGCGTGCGTAGCTTATGCCCACGAGGGCGGCGCCCACCACAAAGAGCGCGGCCGAGACCCAGGGGTTGCGCACCTTGAGCGTCTCGCCGCGGCGGCTGGCGCTCACGAGGTCGATGACGCGGGCGCGCGCCGCCACGCGCAGGTTGCACGCGAGCGTCACGGCAAAGATGGCCACGAGGCAGGCTGCGGTGAGGCGCAGGGCGCTCACGGAGAAGAAGAAGCGGAAGTTGGAGATCTGCGTGCGGAAGAGCGAGGCGGTGAAGAAGGTCATGAGCTGGGAGAGCCCCAGGCCCGCGGCCAGGCCCACGCACAGGGCGCCCAGGCTCACGATGGCCGTCTCGAGCGTCATGATCACGGCCACCTGGGCACGTCCCATGCCGAGCACCTGGTACAGGCCAAACTGCTTCTTGCGGCGCTTCATGATGAAGTTGTTGGCGTACACCATGAGAAAGCCCATCACCACGGCGAGAAACACCGTGAGCGCCCCGATGGTGCCGCCGAGCGAGTCGGCAAGGCCATCTCCCAGGCCCGCGTACTCGATCTGGAACGAGATGGTGTTGAAGGCGTAGAACACCGTGACGCCCAGCGCGAGGGTCACGAGGTAGACGAGGTAGTCGCGGCCGGCGCGGCGCACGTTTCCCCAGGCGAGCTTACAGAGCGTCACTGCCCTCACCGCCCATCATCGCCACGACCTCCATGATGCGGTCGAAGAACTCGCGCCTGGGGCTCGCGCCGCGGCGCAGCTCGGTAAAGATCTTGCCGTCGCGGATAAACAGCACGCGCTGGGTGTAGCTCGCGGCAAAGCTGTCGTGGGTCACCATGAGCACCGTGGTGGCCCAGCGGCGGTTGAGCTGCTCGAGCTGCTCGAGCAGAAGGCGCGCGTTCTTTGAGTCGAGGGCGCCGGTGGGCTCGTCGGCCATCACGAGGGTGGGGTTGGTGACGAGGGCGCGCGCCGCCGCCACGCGCTGCTGCTGGCCGCCGCTCATCTGGTAGGGGTACTTGTCAAGCACCTCGCGGATGCCCAGGCGAGCGGCCATCTCCTCCACGCGCCCCAGTACCTCTCCTGCGGGAACGCGGGCGATGGTGAGCGGCAGCGCGATGTTCTCGCGGGCGGTGAGGGTGTCGAGCAGGTTGGAGTCTTGGAAGATGAAGCCCAGGCGCTCGCGGCGGAAGCGCGCAAGCTCGCGCCCGCGCAGGCAAGTGATGTCCTGGCCGTCAACGAGCACGTGCCCGCTCGTGGGCATGTCGATGGTGGAGATGCAGTTGAGCAGCGTAGACTTGCCCGAACCGGAGGAGCCCATGATGGCCACGAGCTCGCCTGCGTTTACGGTGAGGGAGACGTCGGCGAGGGCGCGCGTGGTGCTGAGGCCGCCCGCGCGCTTGCCCGCGCCGCGGCTGCCATAGATCTTCTCGACGTGCTGCACGCTCAGCACGGAGTTCTCGGGTGCCTGACGAGGCCCCGCGGGGCCTTGGGGCAGAGCGGTGCCGGGTGCATAGTGGTTGCCCATGAGGGTTCCTTTCGCTGTGTGTCGTTGCCAAGGATATCCTCGCGCCCCGCCCTTTTTTCAGCCATCGATTTGGCTTACGGTGGAGTTGCGTTTTTGTAAGGTTTCTCGCGTGGCGCGGCGGCAGGAGCGGCGGCGCTTATGCGCGGCGGCGCTGTGGCACCGCGCCACCCCGCGTCACGCGAGGTTGAGTGGGAGGACGGGTCATGGCAGACGGCAAGATTCCCGAGGAGTTTGAGGTGGGCGAGCCTGTGCTCGTGTGCCGCTGGAGGCTGAGCGCGCGTGCCCTGCCCGCGGCCAATCGTCATATGAGGGCGCTGGGCGCGCGCACCGTGTGCGGGGCACCCTTAACCAAGCAGCTGCTGGGCTGGGCCAAGCAGCACATCGAGTGGACGCTTGCCGAGGGCACGGCGCAGTTCCCAGACGGCGTGCTCATGCTCATGGTGGATGCCGAGGGCCGCGCGGCCATGGCGGCGGGGGCCTACGAGCCGCTGGCCGACACCTCGCTTGCGGCACTTGCCGCCCGCGCCACGGCGGCGCTTGCCGAGGCTGCCTCCACGGGCGTGGCACCCGAGACGCTCTGGGTCGCTGGCGCGGGCGAGCTCGTGTGTGGCTTGGGCGAGGGGGCGGCGCTTTCGGGTGCCTCGTCTGTCGTGGCCGACCTCGCGGCCGCCTACGGCGTGCCCGTGCGCTTTGACGCGATGCTCGTCGAGCGCGCGCGTGCCGGCGAGGGCGTGGGGGCGCAGGGTGCGGCGAGTTACCTGCTCATATCCGACGAGCACGGCGCCGTGTGCGCCAAGGGCGAGCCCTCGGCGCTTGCCTGCCGCCTTGCGGCCGACGTGGCCAAGCTTTACGCATAAGGGGGCCGTCGCCTCGCTCGTCTGCGCCGGCCCCTCGCCGCCGCAAATCGGGTGGCGAAGGGGTGCGGCCACGCCGCCCGAGCTCGGCCAAAAAGCCTGTTCTTATCCAGTCAAATACGCTTTGGCGCAGCTAGATGCCACCGTTTGCCACGATACGACGATTGAACACGCGCATTCGTAAATTGACGACTAACTCATGGCCATTTAGCGCGATAATGAAACGGCTGTGAAATGGACATCACCTCTGACGGTCGGGGTTTTCCGCCGGAGGTGTTTCCGCGTGACCATCCACATGGTTGCGTCCCTCGGCAAGAAGGAGAGGAAATGGAACGTAAGTTCAAGTCAATGGACGGCAACGAGGCTGCTGCCTACGTCTCGTATGCGTTCACCGAGGTGGCCGGTATTTACCCGATCACCCCGTCGAGCCCGATGGCCGACCACGTCGACCAGTGGGCCGCCCAGGGCATGAAGAACGTCTTTGGCACGCCCGTCAAGGTCGTCGAGATGGAGTCTGAGGCTGGTGCCGCCGGTACCGTCCACGGCTCGCTCGGCGCTGGTGCTCTCACCACCACCTACACGGCGTCTCAGGGCCTTCTGCTCATGATCCCGAACATGTACAAGATCGCGGGCGAGGGCCTGCCGGGCGTCTTCCACGTGTCCGCCCGTTGCGTCGCCTCCCACGCGCTCAACATCTTCGGCGATCACTCCGACGTCATGGCCTGCCGCCAGACCGGCTTTGCCATGCTCGCCGAGGGCAACGTCCAGGAGGTCATGGACCTCTCGCCCGTCGCCCACCTTGCTGCCATCGAGGGCAAGGTTCCGTTCCTCAACTTCTTCGACGGCTTCCGCACGAGCCACGAGATTCAGAAGGTCGCCAAGTGGGACTTCGAGGACCTCAAGGACATGCTCGACATGAACGCTGTCCAGGCCTTCCGTGACCACGCCCTTAACCCCGAGCACCCGCACGCTCGCGGCTCTCACGAGAACGGCGACATCTTCTTCCAGCACCGTGAGGCCTGCAACTCCTACTACAACGAGCTGCCCGCCATCGTCGAGTCCTACATGGGCAAGATCAACGAGAAGCTCGGCACGGACTACGGCCTGTTCAACTACTACGGTGCCCCCGACGCCGACCGCGTGGTCGTGTGCATGGGCTCCTTCTGCGACGTGCTCGAGGAGGTCATCGACTACCTCAACGCCCACGGCGAGAAGGTCGGCCTCGTGAAGGTTCGCCTGTACCGCCCGTTCTCCATCAAGCACTTCGTTGACGTGCTCCCCGAGACCGTCGAGAAGATCGCCGTCATGGACCGCACCAAGGAGCCGGGCTCCATTGGCGAGCCGCTGTACCTCGACGTCGTGAGCGCCCTCTACGAGGCTGGCAAGACCGGCATCAAGGTCGTCGGCGGCCGCTACGGCCTCGGCAGCAAGGACACGCCTCCCGCGTCCGCCTTCGCCGTCTTCGAGGAGCTCAAGGCCGACGAGCCCAAGCGTGAGTTCACCATCGGCATCGTTGACGACGTCACCAACCTCTCGCTCGTCGAGCCGACTGACGCCCCCAACACCGCCGACCCCTCCACCATCGAGTGCAAGTTCTGGGGCCTCGGCGGCGACGGTACCGTGGGCGCCAACAAGAACTCCATCAAGATCATCGGCGACCACACCGACAAGTACGTCCAGGCCTACTTCCAGTACGACTCCAAGAAGACCGGCGGCGTCACCGTCTCGCATCTGCGCTTCGGCGATTCCCCGATCCGCTCGCCGTACTACATCAACAAGGCCAACTTCGTTGCCTGCCACAACCCCAGCTACATCATCAAGGGCTTCCCGATGGTGCGCGACGTCAAGCCGGGCGGCACGTTCCTGGTGAACTGCCAGTGGTCTGACGAGGAGTTCGCGCAGCACATGCCGGCCGTGGCCAAGCGCTACATCGCCAAGAACAACGTCAACGTCTACCTCATCGACGCCATTGACCTGGCTGCCAAGGTGGGCATGGGCAAGCGCACCAACACGGTGCTGCAGTCTGCGTTCTTCGCGCTCGCCGACATCCTGCCGGCTGCCGACGCCCTGCAGTACATGAAGGATGCTGCCACCAAGTCCTACATGAAGAAGGGCCAGGCCATCGTCGACGCCAACCACAAGGCCATCGACGCCGGCGCCACCGCCTTCCGCAAGTTCGAGGTTCCCGCCGACTGGGCCGACGCCCAGGACGCTCCCCACACCCTCACGATCGAGGGCCGCGAGGCCATCGTCAAGCAGGTCAAGGAGCTCATGGACCCGATCAACCGCATGGACGGCGACTCGCTGCCCGTCTCTGCCTTCAAGGGCATCGAGGACGGCCAGTGGGAGCTTGGTGCCTCTCAGTACGAGAAGCGCGGCGTTGCCGTTATGGTTCCGCACTGGGACGAGTCCAAGTGCATCCAGTGCAATCAGTGCTCCTATGTCTGCCCGCACGCCACGATCCGCCCGATCGTGATGGACGAGGCCGAGGCTGCTGCTGCCCCCGAGAACATGCGCACCATCCCGGGCAAGGGCAAGGGCATGGAGGGTCGCACCTTCACCATGGCCGTGTCCCCGCTCGACTGCATGGGTTGCACCAACTGCGCCAAGGTCTGCCCGAAGGATGCCCTCACCATGGTTCCGCAGGAGTCCGAGCTCGACCAGGCTCCGGTTTGGGACTACGCCGTCAACAAGGTCACCGAGAAGCGCGATCTCGTTGCCGCCAACGTCAAGGGCTCCCAGTTCGCTAAGCCCTACCTCGAGTTCTCCGGCTCCTGCGCCGGCTGCGCCGAGACGGCCTACGCTCGCCTCGTCACGCAGGTCTGCGGCGATCGCATGTTCATCTCCAACGCCACCGGCTGCTCCTCCATTTGGGGCAACCCGGCTGCCACCTCGCCGTTCAACGTCAACGAGTGCGGTCACGGCCCGGCGTGGAACAACTCGCTGTTCGAGGACAACGCCGAGCACGGCCTGGGCTTTGCCATTGGCTACGACGCCGTCCAGGGCAAGCTGGTTGCCGACACCGAGAAGCTGCTCGCCAGCGAGTGCGCTTCTGACGAGCTGAAGGCTGCCGCTACCTCTTGGCTCGAGGCTAAGAACGACACCGAGGCCTCCAAGACCTCTGCCGCTGCCTACATTGCCGAGCTCGAGAAAGCCGAGTGCGAGACTGCCAAGGCCATCCTCGCCGACAAGGCGTTCCTCACCAAGAAGTCCTTCTGGATCTTCGGTGGCGACGGCTGGGCCTACGACATCGGCTTCGGCGGCCTCGATCACGTCCTGGCCTCCAACCACAACGTGAACGTCTTCGTGTTCGACACCGAGGTGTACTCCAACACCGGTGGCCAGGCTTCCAAGGCCTCTAACTTCGGCCAGGTTGCCCAGTTCGCCGCTGCGGGCAAGCGCACCAAGAAGAAGAGCCTCGCCGAGATTGCCATGAGCTACGGCTACGTCTATGTGGCCCAGGTTGCCATGGGTGCCAACCCGGCGCAGACCCTCAAGGCCATCACCGAGGCCGAGGCCTACGACGGCCCGTCCCTGATCATCGGCTACAGCCCCTGCGAGATGCACTCCATCAAGAAGGGCGGCATGCAGAACTGCCAGGCCGAGATGAAGAAGGCCGTCGAGTGCGGCTACTGGAACCTGTTCCGCTTCAACCCGGCTGCCGATGCCGGCAAGAAGTTCTCGCTCGACTCCAAGGAGCCGGCGGGCGGCTACCAGGACTTCCTGATGAACGAGGCTCGTTACGCTTCGCTCACCCGTGCGTTCCCCGAGGAGGCCAAGGTTCTCTTCGCCGAGAACGAGCAGGCCGCCATGGAGCGCTACCAGCACCTGCTGAAGCTCAAGGCCGTCTACAACGAGGCCTAAGCTCTCGTTTGATGCGCGCATAGGCTAGCCGCAAGGGCCCGGACACCGTCCGGGCCCTTTTTGCGTTCGCGATGCCCCGGTGATGTGGTAAGCCCGCGATTCTCGTTCGCTCCACGGCGGGGCTCGACGGGCATGCCCGGTGCTGCGGCGAGCCTGCAATTCACGCGTGCTCCACGGCGAGGCTCGCCGGACGCGCAAGAGAGCGGCAAAGGTTCTCCTCCCTCGAATAGAAAAATAGCCAAGCAATGGTGCGTCTCTATCGGTAAGTGGTGGCGATGTGGCGGCTGAGCGGCGCTGTGTGCGCGAGGTGAGGTAGAATGAGCTTACGTAGATACAGGGGAAGGCTTATTTCATGAACAACAACGCTGCCGGCATGGGTGTGGAGCGCATTTCGCGCATTGGAGTTATCGCCGCTATGTATGCCGCTTGCACGCTGGTGGCCATTCTGTTCTTGGGCGGCCTTGCCTGGGGCCCCGTGCAGTTCCGCATCTCTGAGGCGCTCACGGTGCTCGCCCTCTTTACGGCAGACGCCGTGCCGGGGCTTACGCTGGGCTGTGTGGTCGCCAACGTTGCCAACATCGTCTTGAGCGGCACGGGCACCCTCGGCCTGCTCGACGTGGTGTTTGGCTCGTTTGCCACGTTCCTCGGTGCGTTCTTCACCTACAAGATGCGCAAGCGCCCAGCCGTGGCCGTGCTTGGCCCCGTACTCGCCAACGCACTCATCGTGCCCGCCTACCTGCCGGTGATGCTTGCTGGCCTGGGCTTCTACACCATCCCGTTCACGTCCATCTCGCTTGAGGGCTCCTATGCGCTCATGTACCTCTTTGGCCTGGTGACCACCGGTGTGGGCGAGGCCGTGGTGCTCTACGTGCTGGGCCTGCCGCTTGCCCGCGCGCTCAAGAGCTCGCCGGTGCCTGCCATGCTTGCCAAGGGCACCACGGGTGCCGCCGGTTCGCTCCAGAGCAAGTAACGCCGGGTGGTTGCGTGAATCCTGCCATTGTCATACCAACGTACTGGGCGCAAGACCCCAAGCAGCCAGGTGCCTATGACCATGCCACGGCCATAGACGAGCCGCTGCCAGAGCTCGCGCGCTGCCTTGACTCTCTGGACGAGGTGCGCGGCGTGCTCCGCACCATAGTGTTGCTAGTTGCCCCGCCCGCGGCCGAGCAATCGGCGCGGGCGCGCGTCAATGCAATCGTGCGTGACCACCCCAACCTCAAGCCCCTGGTCATTGGCTCGCCCGAGGCGCGCCTCATCTCGGCGCGCATCGAGCAGGTGTGTCCGGGTCTTGGTGGCGAGCCGGTCTCGCTGCGTGGCTACGGCGCCATTCGCAACATGGGCCTTGCGGCCTGCGCGCTCTTTGGCCACGACGTGGCCGTGTTCATGGATGACGATGAGGTGGCGCTCACGCCAGACTTCCTCGTTGACGCCGTGTATGGCCTGGGGCAGATGACCCGCCAAGACTTGCCGATCGTTGCCAAGTCGGGCCACTTTGTCGATACCTCGGGCTCCCACCTGGCAGACCAGAGCCACCCCAAGTTCTGGGAGCGATGGTGGTCAAAGCGCGCCGAGTTTAATGAATGGCTGCGCCGCGCCCTAGTGGGCACGCGTGTGTGTCGCTCCAACTATGCCTGCGGTGGATGTATGGCCATTCACGCCGAGGCGTACTCGCGTGTGGCCTTTGACCCGTGGATCACGCGTGGCGAAGACCTCGACTACCTCTTTAACCTGCGCCTTGTTGGCTACGAGATGTGGTTTGACCGCGACTGGTACGTCAAGCACCTGCCGCCAGCCACGCCCGACGAGCCCAACCGGTTCCTCCAGAACGTCTATCGCTGGCTCTACGAGCGCTCCAAGCTCGCCTTTGCCTCGAAGCGCGAGGACTTGCGCCAGGTGACCTCCGCCTCGCTCATGCCCTATCCGGGCAGGTGGATATCGCCCGAGGTGGATGGCCGCATTGCAAAGACGGCGTTGGCGCGTGCCGTGATGGGGCCCAACCGGGGCGCAAACTTCCGCATTTGGTGGCAGGGGCGACATGAGGCCTACGCCTACGCCGAGCGCAACGCCCCCAACTACGTGAGGCTTCTGAGCTTTTGGCCGAGCGTCATCAGCGGCCTTTGGAACAACAACGACCTGGCAGCAGCCGTGAGGGGGGAGTCGCATGGCACCGCATCGTCTCAATAACCGACTGTCGCGCTTGGGTGACATGCGCAGCTCCCAGGCGACGGAGCACATCTTGAGCCTGGCGTCGCAGACCCTGGGGCATATGCGCGAGGGGCTCACGCACAAGAGCTGCCGTGACGTGTGCCGCCTCTTGCTGCCCGAGACCACGGCCATCGCCGTTGCCATGACCAACCGAGAGATCGTGCTTGCCTACGTGGGCGCGCTTGCGGCAGACTACCCGCCCGGAAGCCCCATACACACGGCGGCCACCTTTGAGGTGCTCGAGACGGGCAAGATCGGCACGTTCCAGAGCCGCACCGACGACGAGGTAGGAGCCGACGGCCATACGCCGGAGTTGCCGCGCACGGTGCGCGGTGGCATCGTGGTGCCCCTCAACGTGCAGGAGCGCCCCGTGGGCACCATCAAGTTCTACTATCGCTCGCCGGCAGACATCGACCGCACCCAGCTCGCCATTGCCCGCGGCTTTGGGCAGCTGCTCTCCACGCAGCTCTCTACCCACGAGCTTGACCGTCAGGCCGAGCTCACGGCAAAGGCCGAGGTCAAGGCCCTGCAGGCGCAGATCAACCCGCACTTTTTGTTCAACACCATCAATACCATTGCGGCGCTCACGCGCACCGACCCTCTGCAGGCGCGCACGCTCTTGCGCGAGTTTGCGGTGTTTTACCGCCAGACCCTCGAGAGCTCCGAGCAGCTCATTCCGCTTGGGCGCGAGCTCGAGCAGACGCGGCGCTACCTCAAGTTCGAGCACGCCCGCTTTGGCGAAGACCGCATCGTTGAGAGCGAGAGCATCGGTGCGGGCGTCTCGGACATTCTGGTGCCGGCGTTCATCGTGCAGCCTATCGTGGAGAATGCGGTGCGCCACGCCATGCGCGACGAGGGTGCGCTGCACATCGACATCCGAGCCGAGGTGGACGACGGGGACGTGCTCATCGCCGTTGCCGACGACGGCCTGGGCATGAACGAGGAGGCGCTTCGCAAGCTGCGGCGCAAGGCGGACGCAGACCCCGCGCTCATGTCGAGCAGCGAGAAGGGGACCGGCATTGCCCTGCGCAACGTCGCGGAGCGTCTGGAGCGTTTTTACGGGTTTGGATCGGGCATCGACATCGTCTCGAGGCCCGACGAGGGGACGTGCGTGACGCTGAGGCTAGCGCGCGCCGCCATTCACGAGTAACAGGGGTGGAATGTATGTTGCGCGCGATGATTGTTGACGACGAGGCTCCCGCTCGCTCCGAGCTGCGCTACCTGCTCGAGGAGACCGGCCGCGTCGAGGAGATCTGCGAGGCGTCGAGCGCCCGCGATGCCGTCGAGAAGCTCATGGTGGGGCGCCCAGACGTGCTGTTCTTGGACATCTCCATGCCCAAGACCAACGGGATGCAGCTTGCCGAGGCCCTGCACAAGCTCAAGAACCCGCCGCAGGTGGTATTTGTGACCGCCTATAGCGAGTATGCCCTCGAGGCCTTTGACGTGGACGCCGTGGACTACCTGATGAAGCCGGTGGAGACCGAGCGCCTCGAGCGCGCGCTCGACAAGGTTGCCTCGCGTGGACAGCTGGACGCCGCCCCCGCCGCGCCGATAGAGCGCATCCCTGTGGAGAAGGGCGGCCGCAAGGTGCTCGTGCCCATCGACCAGATTCGCTTCATCGAGGCCAAGGACGACTACTCCTGCATCTACACCGACAACGACCGCTTCCTCTCGGTGATCTCGCTCGCGCAGCTTGAGGCGAAGCTCGCGCCGCACGGCTTTTTCCGTGTGCACCGTGGCTACATCGTGAACCTGCAGTACGTGGAGGATGTCGAGGTGGTGGCAAGCGGCGTGATGAGGCTTGGCATCACGGGCATGGAGGACAAGAAGATCTCCGTCTCGCGCCGGCGCGTGGTGCAGCTCAAGCGCGCCCTCGGGCTGTAGGCAGCCATGGCCAAGCGAATCGACGTTCTGAGCGACACGCACGGCAGGCTCTCTGCGGAGGTGCTCAAGCAGCTCGACGGGGCAGACCTCATCGTGCACGCCGGTGACATCACGAGCGAGGAAGACTTCGTTACCTTGGGCGCCCTGGCGCCCCTGCGCCTGTGCCTGGGCAACAACGACTGGGCGGGCGAGTATGGCCCCGAGGTAACTCGCATGGCGCGCTTTGAGTACGAGGGGCTGCGCTTTTGCGTGACGCACTACCAGGAGCGCCTTGCCGACGAGCGCTTTGACGTGGGCGTGTTTGGCCACACGCACGTGCCCGTGTGCGAGAGGCGCGCCAACGGCGTTTTGCTCATGAACCCGGGCAGCCCCACGTTTCCGCGCAGCGCCTCGGGGCCCACGATGGGGCGCATCGTGGTGAGCGAGGGCGAGATTATCTCCGCCGAGATCGTGCCCCTGAAGCCCGCCGAGCCGCGGCAGGGTAAGCGCGCCTGGAGCTTCTTTGGCTGGTAGCCCCCGAGCCGCCGCGTGGCGCGTGCGGGTGGCGTGGTACGGGGCGCCTGGTGCGTTGCGCGCTTGTATACATACCGTAAAAAAGTGAGGCCGCCTCTGGGTGAGAGGCGGCCTCGCTTGGCATGGATGGCCGCTGGGCGGCACCTGGGGGCGACCGGTCCGCGTCCGCCGGTCGCCTAAGCCCAGCACGCCGGCGTCTGGGCCCTCGCGCCCGGGCCGACGCTCGGCCCAAAGCCTTACAGATACTCGCGCAGCTCGCCCACGATGCGGCCCTTGGGGGCGCTGCCCACCATGGTGTGCACGGGCTTGCCGCCCTTGAACAGGATGAGCGTGGGGATGGACATGACCTGGAACTTCATGGCCAGCTCCTGCTCGTCCTCAACGTTGCACTTATAGACGGCGAGCTCGTCTGCCAGGTCGTTGGAGATTTCCTCAACGACGGGGGAGAGCGCGCGGCACGGGCCGCACCAGCTGGCCCAGAAGTCAACGAGAACGGGCTTGTCGGAGCCGTTGATGACGGAGTCGAACGAGTCGCTCGTGATTGCCTTGGTTGCCATGCTAACCTCCTACATGTGCGAGACCGGAGCCTCGCGGCTTATACGCTGTTCGTGTTATACCCAGCCGCGCGCAAACCTGTCAGCGCTAAAATCGAGAGATGCAAATTGGTGGGCGAGCGGCGACGCGGCGTTTGAGGGCGCGCGCTGCGTGTCCAGGGCGATAGGGAGCGGGCGTGAACGCGAGCGAAGAGTATGTGGACAAGGCCAAGGCCGAGCTGGCAGAGCTCGAGGCTGCCGGCGTGGTTATGGTGGGGAACGCCTTTTCGCAGATGCTGCTCGTGAAGGGCGAGCCCGAGGACGAGGGCGTGGGCCTTTTGTCCGGCAAGGACGGGGTGGCGCTCCACGCGGCGCTCAACCGCCTGGGCTATGCGCCCGAGGACTGGGCGGGGCTCTCCACGCTCGACGCAGAGGGCTTTCCCCTGGCACCGGGGGCGCTTCGCCTGGCCATCGTGACGCTCGACCCCTCCACGCTCATCGCGCTTGACGAGCCGGCTGCGGCGGCCCTGCGCGAGGCCTATGCCGACGAGCTTGTGGATCTTGAGGTGCTCGAGCAGGCAGCGCTCATGCCGGGCGCGATTGCCAAGGTGCTCGGCATGCGCGTGATGAACCTCGGCGGCTTTGCCGCGAGCCTCGCAGACCCCAAGGCCAAGCAGCTCATGTGGGCGCGCCTCAAGCAGCTGCCGCCCATGGGCGAGCCGTACTAGGAGTACGCGCGTTTCCACGAGCGCTCCATAGCTCGGGCGCACCCTAACAACCAGGCGCCGCTGGCGGAAGGGCAGGGGCTCCTCCGCCAGCGGCGCCTTTGTGGCTTGCGCGGCTTTGTGGCGCTCGCCGGGCGCTTGCCGCTGGCGCAGCGCAGCTTGCCGGAGCGATGTTTCAGCCGTCTCTCAAGAGCGCTATTCTGTAGGTGGTATGCAGCCGCTCCGCCATGGCACCGTCGTGGCGCCGGCGCCATCTTCGGAGGAGGATACATGTCGAACATCAAGGCTCCCATCGACGTTACCGCTACGCCCGAGTGGGCGGCGCTCGCCGAGCACCTCGAGCAGCTCAAGGCCGAGGGCATCGACCTCAAGGCCTGGTTTGCCGCAGACCCCGAGCGCGTGGAGAAGCTGAGCTACGATCTGGGCAACCTTCACTTTGACCTGTCCAAGAACCTGGTCACCGACAAGACCATGGAGCTTCTGGTCAACCTCGGCCGCGCCATGGGCGTTGAGGAGCGCCGTGACGCGATGTATGCCGGCGAGCACATTAACACCACCGAAGACCGAGCCGTGCTCCACACCGCGCTTCGTCGTCCGGCGAGCGAGAAGGGCACCCTCATCGTCGACGGCCAGGACTGCGTGGCCGACGTTCACGAGGTGCTCGACCGCATGTACGCCTTTGCTACCAAGGTGCGCTCGGGCGAGTGGAAGGGCGTCTCTGGCAAGAAGATCGAGCATGTACTGAGCATCGGCATTGGCGGCTCTGACTTGGGCCCAGTCATGGCCTACGAGGCGCTCAAGCCCTACGCCGACGCGGGCATCGACTGCACCTATGTCTCCAACATCGACCCAAACGACATGGCCGAGAAGCTCAAGGGGCTCGACCCCGAGACCACGCTGGTGATCATCGTCTCCAAGACGTTCACCACGCTCGAGACCCTCACCAACGCCCGCGAGGCCAAGGCCTGGATGCTCAAGGCGCTCGAGGACTGCGGCGCCATTGACGGCAGTGCCGAGGCTCAGGCCGATGCCGTGGCCAAGCACTTTGTGGCCGTCTCCACCGCGCTTGACCTTGTGGCCGAGTTTGGCATCGACCCCGAGAACGCCTTTGGCTTCTGGAACTGGGTTGGCGGCCGTTACTCCGTTGACTCCGCCGTGGGCCTGTCGCTTATCATCGCCCTGGGGCCCGAGCGCTTCCAGTGCTTCCTCGAGGGCTTCCACGAGGTGGACGAGTACTTTGCCAACACCCCGCTTGAGAACAACGTCGTTGCCCTCATGGGCCTGCTTAACGTGTGGTACGTGAACTTCCTCGGCTGCAAGAGCCATGCCGTGCTTCCGTACAACCAGTACCTGCACCGCTTCCCGGCCTACCTCCAGCAGCTCACGATGGAGTCTAACGGCAAGCACGTGCGCTGGGACGGCACGCCGGTGACCTGCGCCACGGGCGAGGTGTTCTGGGGCGAGGCAGGCACCAATGGCCAGCACGCCTTCTACCAGCTCATTCACCAGGGCACTCAGGTTATCCCGACAGACTTCATCGCCTTTGTGAACACGCCCAACCCTGCCGAGGATGGCGGTCAGGACGTGCACGAGCTGTTCTTGGGCAACTACCTTGCCCAGACCAAGGCGCTTGCCTTTGGCAAGACGGCCGACGAGGTGCGCGCCGAGGGCACAGCCGAGTGGATGGTGCCCGCCCGCGCCTTTGCCGGTAGCCGTCCCTCTACCTCCATCTTTGGTGTAGAGCTTACCCCGCACGCGCTGGGCGCCCTCATTGCGCTCTACGAGCACATCACGTTTGTCCAGGGCACCGTGTGGGGCCTCGACTCGTACGACCAGTGGGGCGTTGAGCTGGGCAAGCAGCTCGCCAAGCAGATTACCCCTGCCTTCCACGACGATGCCGCCCTGGCCGAGCAGGACGCTTCGACCCAGGCCCTCATCGCCTACTATCGCGCCCACCGCAAGTAGCGCCCGCGCCTGCAGCGCGAGCCGCTGATTGCATGGGCACAGAAAGAGCCCGTCGCTCTCGCGGCGGGCTCTTTTGCGTGCGTAGCCCCTCGCTGGGGCACGCACTCGGGGCGGGTCGGGATGGTGCGGCAGGCATGTGGGCGCCGTGCGTTACCAGAGGCGAACGCATAGCTTGCACTCGTGCTATCGCTTGCCGTAGAGCTCCTGAGGGGTAACAAAGAGCGTTACTTTGTCTGCGTGGTGCTGCTGTACCTCGAGGGCGATGGGCTTCTTGGTGAAGAGGGCATAGCCCGTGGCTTCGTAGCCCGCGATGAGGTTGCGCCTTGAGTCGAGGGTTGTCACAACCTTGGATACGTTGACGTCGCCTCGCCATTTGCACTCGCCCATAAGCAAGGTTTTGGCAAAGGGGTCGGCAGCAATGACATCTATGTCGTCGCGCTCTTGCTTTGCTGGGTTTGCTCCCCACCATGAGCCAAAGCGGGTTGCCTCAAGAGGTAGGTTTCCGGTGCGCGCCTGGGCAATGATCCAGGCGAGGCAGATGGTCTCAAACCAATGGCCAACGTAGGTGCTAAGCGCGTTACCTCTAAACAGCTCCCGCGCCGCAAGGTCTCCCGCGCCTTGCTCGATGGAATCGATGCGGGGTTGCACAAAGGCATACCAAAAAGCGAAGCAAGGGTCCTTGAGGGAGTAGATGCCCTTGCGCGACTTTGCCGCAGGCTCGCCAAAGGGAGCTTGCTTGTGAATGAGTCCCATGGAATTTAGGACGTTGAGGTATTTAGTCGTTGAGCTGCGTTCCTCGCCAATGCGGTCGGAAATTAGCTGAGGCCGGTTGGCGCCGTTTGCAATGGCGTCGAGAATGGAGCTGTAGGTGGACGGCTCGCGAACCTCTTGCCTGAGGAGCATGAGGGGCTCGTCGTACAACAGGCCGGATGGGTTAAAGAAGAGGTGCTCGACGTTCTCGGCCAGAGAAAGCGACTCGTCAATACGGGAAAGGTAATAGGGTGTGCCGCCAAAGCAGGCGTAATACTCCACAAGCTCTTCTGGTGGGGTGTTGGGCAGGAGTTTGGCGGCGTCAAGGTAGCCAAGTGGTTCTAGGTGAATCTGCGCCGTTCTCCTGCCAAAGAGTGGATTCTTCTCGCCCAAGGCGCGCTCGCTGCGCGAGATCGCGGTGTCTCCGAGCACCTTTTCTTCCATAAATCCCTGGTTGCTGCCGCTGAGGATGAGAAAGACATTCGTTTTGGCGAGTTCCCTGTCAATGGCAATTTGCAGTGTAGAGAGAAGACTGGCGTTCTTTTGCGCAGCGTAGGGAAACTCGTCAAACACGAGGACGAGATGCTCGGAAGCTGCGTGCTTGGCGATGAAGGAGAAGGCATCGTCCCATCGGGCAAAGGCTCCGGCTCCAGCGGGAATGCCAAAGTGCTCGTAAATTTGGCGAGAGAAGCCCGCGAGGTTAAGGGCATCGCTTTGCACCTTTGCGGTGAAGTAGAGGAGCGGTTTGTTCTCGGCAAACTTAAGCGCAAGGGCGGTTTTGCCCACACGGCGGCGTCCATAGAGCACGACCATTTCAAAGGCATCGCTCTCGTAGAGCCTATTGAGCTCGGCAAGCTCGTGTTTGCGTCCAACAAACGCCCTGCTCATACTGCCTCCTTAACAATTGTATGACCACGAGTAGTATACTCTAAATCATACAAACTAACGGGAGGGCATATATAAGGGACCACCCGCCCGTCGGGCGAATGGTCCCATAATCGAGGTTGCTCCGTGTTTGCCAGAGGTGACGTGGCACCGCTATTTCCCTAGCTTCTTGTGGAGGAAGCGCTCGAGCTCGTCGAAGCGCGAGACGCTGAGGGCCTTGTGGGGGATGGGCACGTAGCCGTCCGCAAAGACGAGCAAAAGCTGGTTGTTGGCGGGCTTGATCTTGCGCAGGGCGCTCAGGGCGTGGCGCACCTCCGAGCCGCCTGCCTCGGGCACCACCGCAAGCTCGTCCTCAAACACGTGCACGGCAAAGCGGTTGGCGTCCTCGCTCACGAGGGCGCAGTCGAGCCCTGCCGCGCGGAGCTTGCGCAGCATCAGCTGGCGCCAGCGCGCGGAGAGCGTCCAGAGTACGGCCTCCACCACCACGAGCACGGCAAGCAGGGGCAGGGCGTCGTCGCCAAAGGGCGAGGCCGCAAGAACCACGAGCACAATGAGGATGACGATGCTTGCGATCATGGGCGGGTTGCGGTTTCGGTCGCCCGCGAGGGCGCTGGCGGCGTCTTCCACAAGCTGGCGGTTGAGATCGTAGGCATAGCTAAAAAGCTCGCCCTCGCGCTTCTCGATGACGTGTTCGTGCTTCTTTGCCGGAGCCTTTGCGCTCTGACGCTGCTTCTTGGCCATGTGTCTCCCAACGTAAGAAGGCCGGGCAACCCCTGTTGCCCGGCCTTTCATTCTAGTTCACCTTGTGCGAGGTGCGCTTCGCGCGTTTAGTGCACGCCGCGGGAGCGGCCGCGCTGGTCGCCAACGCGGCGGCCAGACTTGCCCGCCGGCGTCTTGGCGCGACCGTTGCCGCCACGGTAGCCACGGCCCTCGCCAGCCCCGCGGCCGCCGCGGTACTCGTTGCGGCCTGCGTCGCGCCTGGCCTCGCCGGCCTTGCCGCCGCGCGAGCCCTTGCTGCTGGCGGGCTTGCGGGGCTCGCGGGCAGGGGTGTCGCCGCGGCCCTGCGCGCCGGTGTTGCGACGGCTGTTGCGCTTGCGGCGGGCGTCCGTGCCCTCGCCGCGACCGCCCTCGGCCTTGCCGGCCCTGCCGCGCCCACGACCTGCGGTGCGGTTGACGGCGCCCACCTCTTTCTCGGTGAGCAGCTCAAAGTCGCCGGGCTCCTCGGCGTGCGTGCGCTCGGGCTTGGCGCTACGAGCGGGCTTGCTTGCGCGATCAGAGCGCTCGCCCTTGTTGCGAGAGCGCTTCTCGCCCGCGGGCTTGCCGCTGCGCGTGCGTGCGGGCTTCTCGCTGCGCTCGGCTGCGCTCGGCGTGGCCTCAGTGGTAGCAACGCTTGCCTCGGCCTTGGGGTTGCCCTCGGCGCGCTCATGCTTGGGGCGTGCCGGCCTGCCCGCGCGCTTGTTGCGGGCCTCGCCGTCCTGGGCGGGCTTCCTACGACCAGAACGCTTGCGCTTGCGACCGGGCTTCTCGGGACCGTCAACGGAGCGGTCGGGGTCGAGCACGGGCGGACGTTCGCCCAGGTCAAACTCCTCGGCGCGCTCATAGGTGGGCACCGCAAGCTTCATGAGGCGCTCGCAGGAGCGCAGGTCGGCGTAGTCGTCGGGCGTCACAAAGGTGAGTGCCCAGCCCGCCTCGCCGGCGCGGCCGGTGCGGCCAATGCGGTGGATGTAGTCCTCGGCATCCACGGGCACGTCAAAGTTCACGACGTAGCGCACGTCGGAGACGTCAATGCCGCGGGCGAGCACGTCGGTTGCCACAAGCACGTCGCACTTGCCCTTGCGGAAGCTCGCCAGCGCGCGCTCGCGCTGCTTCTGGCTGCGGTCGCCGTGGATGGGCGCGCAGGAGATGTCGGCGCGGTGCAGGCGCTTGCAGCAGGTGTCGGCGCGGCGCTTGGTGCGGCAGAACACGATGACGCGCTCGGTGCCCTCGGCCTTGAGCACCTGGGCGAGCATGTCGTTTTTGACCTCGGGCGACATGGGCAGCACAAACTGGTCGATGGTCTCGGCCACGGTGCCCTTGTGGGCAATCTCCACGATGGCCGGGTCCTGCACGAGGTCGCGGATGTTGCCGATGGCCTTCTCGTCGAGCGTGGCGGAGAACAGGAGCGTCTGACGATCGCCGGGGATCTGTGCCACGATCTTGCGCATGTCGGGCAAAAAGCCCATGTCGAGCATGCGGTCGGCCTCGTCGAGCACGAGCGTGGAGACCTCGGAGAGATTGGCCACGCCCTGGTCGATGAGGTCTACGAGGCGGCCGGGGGTGGCCACGAGGATGTCGATGCCGCGCTTGAGGGCGGCTTTCTGGCGCTCGTAGCCCACGCCGCCCACCACGGTAAAGCTGGAATGGCCGGTGCGGTTGGCGATGGTGGTGCAGGCCTTCTCGATCTGTTGCGCAAGCTCGCGCGTGGGGGTAACCACAAGCATGAACGGCCCGTGGTGGCCCTTGCCGTGTGGGAGCGTGCTCATGCAGGGCAGCAAGAACGCCGCCGTCTTGCCGGTGCCCGTCTGGGCGGCGGCCAAAAGGTCGCGCCCCTGGAGCACGTAGGGGATGGCGTTGAGCTGAACGGGGGAGGGGGTGGTGTAGCCTAGGTCGTCAACGGCCTTGAGAACGGGCGTGGAGAGTCCAAGACCTGCGAACACGGACGGCTCGCCTTGCGCGGGGCCGTCAACCATAATGGTGTTTTCACTCATGTAATGCGTACCTGTTTCTAGCGGCATCGGTGGCCGCTCGCGGGCATAACTATGCCGATTGTCGATTCGTACTCCCAACTGTAGCGGAAGTATGCTCCGCGCGTGCACCAGACGGGTTACCCTAGACATTCAGGCCATAACTTTGTGTGGTTCGGGTGATGCTCAGGCGGGCCGGAGGGGCTGCGGCGCGGGCAGATGCGAGCGGGCTTTGGATGGGGGCGAGAAGGTGGGCGCGTCTCGGGACGAGTGGTGGAGGCACGAGGGGGAGCCAAGCGTGCGCGAGCGCGCGGGTGACATTCGTGTGCGGCATGGCGCGGGCGAGGGTGGCGCCGCTGGCGCTGCCGGTCGTGATGGCACGGTCACCGCGAGGCCTCAGGCAGCCGCCTCGTGGGGGAAGGCGCAGGAGCTTCCCCATGCGCGCACGCGTGGTCGCGAGCCTCGTGACGGCATGGGGGCTGCTGGCCGTGGCGATGCCGCTCGCCGAGGCGATGCGCGCGGGCGCGGGCGTGCGGGTGCCTCCGCGCGCGATGGCCGCCGGGATGGGCGTGCCGCTCGTCGAGGCGTGCCGGCTCGCGATGACGTGCGCTATGCGGACGTCTCGCAGGCACCGAGCTCGAGCGTGCGCGAGGGGCGTGCGCAGGGCGGTCGCGTGCAGGGCGGGCCAGGGGGCAACCCGGCGCCCCAGCGCGGCCAACGGCGCCGCATGTGGCCCCAGCGCGAGCATCGCTACATGGTGCCGCAGCTCTCGTCTCGCTCCAAGCGCACCATGACGCCTCAGGTGCTGCATCCGGGGCGCAACGAGCAGATTCCCCAGATTCGCGACAACGCTGCCCGCCATGGCGGGTGGAACCTCCCCTCACTCACGGCGCGCCGGAGTTCCGGCGGCTTTGGGAGCGGGCGCGCGGCCGTGCCGTGGCGCCTCATCGTGCTTGCGGTTGCGGCGCTTGCGCTCGTGGTGCTGCTCGTGTGCGGCGTGGTGGGCTGCGTGAGCTCGCTGGCGCCCACCCAAACCGAGCCACAGGAGCAGCCGAGCGCCGCTACGCAGGCCGCGCAGACGCAAGAAACCACAATCCATGACAGTAGCGCTTAACCACAAGCCCTCCTAAACGTCATAATCCACGATTCTTGACGTTTAGGCTGGATCTCTTTGGTTAAAATCCGCCATAACAAGCAAATCCTGGCCGGCGGAGTGATGGGAGAGCGGCCATGGCGTCTTTTGCGTACGAACCCCTCAAGAAGCTCTTCTATAAAGACGCGTCTTCAGACAGATTCGCGGCGAATGCCGCGCTGACCCAACAGCGCCTTCGCGCCGAGGGAACGTTCAGAACGGGCATTATGCTCGGTGATGACGAGCTGTTTTTGGCAACGCCTCGCGAGCTGTCGCTGGCGAGCGAGCGCGTCTTGCAGCGCGAGCGCGAGATCGAGCGGCTTTGGTCGGCGCTGCCCCACGTTGCGTGCGGAGCGCTTTTGCGTTCGCTCATTCTCGACGAGGTGCAGAGCAGCAATGACATCGAGGGGGTTCACAGCACGCGGCGTGAGATTCAGGCTGCGCTGGACGCCGCACGAACGGGGTCTGTGCCACACGTGCCCTACCTTGAGTTTGCGAGGCTCTACCTCAACCTGACAGAGGGGCGCACCGAGTGCCCGGAGCGTGTGGAGGATATCCGCGCAGTCTACGATTCTGTGGTGGAAGGTGCGGTTGAGGCTGCCGATATGCCCGATGGCAGGGTGTTTCGCAAGGGGCCCGTTTGCATAACCGACGGCATGAAAAGCGTGCATGAAGGCGTTATGCCCGAGTCTCGCATCGAGCTCATGATGGGGCAGATGATCTCCCTTGCGTCGTCTCCGCTTATGCCGAGTCTCTATAGCGCGCTGCTTTCGCACCTGGTGTTTGAGTACGTGCACCCCTTTTATGATGGCAATGGGCGGACGGGTAGGTACCTGCTGTCGCTGTATTTGGCGCGGGTGCTTTCCCTGCCAACCGTGCTCTCGATCTCACGCACAATTGCCGAAGACAAGCGGCGCTACTATCGCGCATTTGCCGGCGTGCAGCACCCCATGAACCACGCCGAGGGAACCTTCTTTGTGCTCGACATGCTCGTCATGGTCGAGGCGGCCCAGGAGACGCTCGTGAGCGAGCTACAGGAAAAGGGGTGCCGCCTGGAGGCCGTGCTTGCCGCTGTGGAGCGAGCCCGGCGTGAGGCGGGGCTTTCGGGTAAGGCAGGCGAGCTGCTTGTGCTTGCGGCGGAGCTTGAGGTGTTCTCGGCCGACGGGCTCATATGGGTGCCCGATGCGCAGAGGCACCTGCTCTGCTCGGAGAGCACGGCTCGCAGGTACCTGCATGAGCTTGAGGCGACGGGGTATCTTGAGCTGGTGGGAAAGCGTCCGCTTTCGTATCGGCTGTCCGCCAGGGCAAGGGAGGCCGCGGCGCTTCCTTAGCGTTGCGAGTGGATGAATAGTGGGGGATGGCGGGGTGCGGCTCATGCGTGGGGCGGTAGTGTGGGCGGCGATGATTGCCGAGGGCTCCGCCGGCGCGTGCGCCAGAGCTGGGGCCGCTAGCGTGATGGGAGCCTGGAATGCAGCAGCTCAGCGCCAAGACCAGCCACTTTACCGATTCCGTCATTCGTCGCATGACGCGCGTGTCCATGAAATATGACGCCATCAACCTCTCGCAGGGCTTTCCCGACTTTGACCCGCCGGCGGCCATCACCGACCGCCTGGCCGAGGTGGCCCACAAGGGCCCGCACCAGTACGCCATCACGTGGGGCGCGCCCAACTTTCGCGCCGCCCTCGCTGCCAAGCAGGCGCCGCGCATGGGCATCCCCATCGACCCTGAAACCCAGATCGTGGTGACCTGCGGCTCCACCGAGGCCATGATGTGCAGCGTCATGACGGTGGCCAACCCCGGAGACCGCGTGGTGGTCTTCTCTCCGTTCTACGAGAACTACGGCGCCGACGCCATCCTGTGCGGCGCCGAGCCCACCTACGTGGAGCTGCATGCCCCCGAGTTCACCTTTGACGAGGCGGAGCTCGAGGCCGCCTGCGCCAAGACCAACACCAAGGCGCTCATCCTGTGCAACCCGTCCAACCCCACGGGCCACGTCTTTTCTCGCGCCGAGCTCGACGTCATTGCCCGCCTGGCCGACAAGTACGACCTGTGGGTCATCACCGACGAGGTCTACGAGCACATCGTCTACGCGCCGCACGAGCACGTCTACTTCGCGAGCCTGCCGGGCATGGAGCAGCGCACGCTGAGCTGCAGCTCGCTGTCGAAGACCTACTCCATGACGGGCTGGCGCCTGGGCTACGTCATCGCGCCGGCCGAGGTGACCGACCGCCTGCGCAAGGTACACGACTTTTTGACCGTGGGCGCCGCCGCGCCGCTCATGGAGGCCGCCGTTGCCGGCCTGGAGCTGCCGCAGAGCTACTATGACGAGCTCACGGCCCTCTACACCCACAAGCGCGACCTGTTCTGCGGCGGCCTGCGTGAGCGTGGCCTCACCTTCACCGAGCCGGACGGCGCCTACTACGTGATGGTGGACATCTCCAAGTTTGGCTATGCCTCGGACGAGGAGTTTGCCGAGGAGCTGTGCCGTCGCGTGGGCGTGGGCGGAGTGCCGGGCTCGTGCTTCTTCAACGCGCCCGAGAACCGCTTCATCCGCTTCCACTTTGCCAAGAGCGACGAGGTGCTGATTGCGGCGCTCGCAAGGCTCGACAACTGGGAGCTCATGGCGCGCTAGACGCGAGCTTCGTGGCGCATACGGCGCCCCGGGCCGCGCCGTTACTATGCGCCGACGGGCACAAACTCGTAGGTTCTGCAGTCCACATAGCCGCGGTTGGTGAGGCGCAGCTCGGGGATGCAGGCGAGTGACAGCAGGCCGAGGGTCATGAACGGGCTGGGCATGGTGCAGCCCATGAGCTCCCACGCACGCTCCGCCTGCTCCACCTTGGCGGCAACCTCCTCCACGCTGCCGGGGTTCATGAGGCCGCATACCGGTAGCTCGACCAGGGCAAGTACCTCACCGTCGGCTACGGCGCACTCGCCGCCTCCGCAGGCTATGAGCGTCTGTGCCGCAAGTGCCATGTCTTCGTCGTTGTCGCCCACAACCAGCAGGTTATGGGCATCGTGGGCAACCGTCTGGGCAAGGGCTCCGTGCACGCCCAGGCCCATCACGAAGCCCGCGGCATGGGCGCCCGTGGCGTGGTGGCGCTCGAACACAAAGGCCTTGAGCACGTCATGCTCCGGGTCCGCGAGCAGCTGGCCCGCGCGCACGGGCACGGAGGGCCGCTCCTCGTAGGTGAGGGTGTCCCCGCCGGCGAGGCGCACGGCGCGCACCGTTGCCGCTCCATCGGCCAGGGCGTTGCCCTGTGCGTCTGTGGCAGGGATGGCAAAGGTCTCCGCACTGATCTGCTCGCCCAGGTTCATGGTGTTCGTCATCCAGTCTGGCCAAGCGTAGGGCTCGGGCGAAAAGAGGGCCTCGCCGCCTTGCGCCACCACGTTGCCGTCAATGATGGTACGCGTTACGCGGAAGCTCTCGAGGTCTTCCAGAAACACGAGGTCTGCGCACTTGCCGGGGGCAATGCTTCCCAGCTCGGAGGCCATGCCAAAACAGGTCGCCGTGTTGATGGTGACCATCTGGATGGCCGTTATCGCGTCAATGCCCCACTTGACCGCCAAGCGCAGGATGCGGTCGAGGTGCCCCTCGCCCACGAGCGTGTTGGGATGGTTGTCATCCGAGACGAGGCAGGCGAGGCGGCTGTCGACCCTGCCCGATGCAATGACGGGCGCGAGGTCGCGCAGGTTATGCCAGGCCGAGCCCTCGCGAAGCTGCGCGTACATGCCCAGGCGCATTTTTGCGAGGGCGTCTTCGGCGCGCGTGCTCTCGTGGCAGGCCGAGATGCCGGCGGCGATGTAGGCATTGAGCCCGCGGTCGGTCTCGGGTACGGAGTAGTGGCCGGTGACGGTCTTGCCTGCGGCAAGGGTGGCCGCCACCTCGCCCAAGGCGTTGGGCTCGCAGCCGAGGATGCCGGGGTAGTTCATCATCTCGCCTAGGCCAACGGTCTCGGGCCAGCCCATGGACTCGGCTATCTGCGTGGCGTCAACCGAGGCGCCTGTGTCCTCAAAGCCGGGGACCGCCGGAACGCAGCTCGGTGTGGTGTTCATGGCCTTGAGCGGCACGCGAGCGCCGTCGGCCGCCATCTCGCGCGTGCCGGCGAGGCCGCACACGTTGGCGCACTCGTGCGGGTCGTAGTACACGCCCGTGGTGCCATGGGGAACCACGGCGCGAGCGTATTCCGAGATACCTACCATGCTGCTCTCGATGTGCATGTGCCCGTCGAGGAAGCCCGGGGCCACAAACGAGCCCTTGGCGTCGATGAGCTGCGTGCCATCGCCAACGCAATGCTCGGCGGTGCGGGGCGCCACGCCCACGTAGGCTATGCGACCGCAGGCGATGGCAATGTCGGTGTGGGGGAGGACCTCGTGCGTGCAGACGTTAACGAGCTGGCAGTCGCGAATGACGAGCTCTGCCGGCTCAAGCCCCTGCGCCACGCGAACGAGCGTGTCGTGGCACTCCCATAGCGGTTGCTTGCAAAACGCGTTGTGCATTGGCACCCCTTTGTCGCAGCCTTATGTTGTGTTCATGGTACCCGGCGCTTGGCTTGTTGGCGCGACGCATTGGGCGAATGGTTTGGGGCGGCTGATTGCGCCGTGCGCCTTGCGTTCGCATGGGGAAGGCCCTGGCATTGTTGCGCTGGGCTCGGACAGTCCTCGCTGCGCTGCGGAACTCGCCCAGCGCAACAATGCCGGGGCCTACCTGCTGCCGCACTGCGCCGTGTTGGTGGCAAAAGGCCCGGCACGTCCGCCGCGGAGGTCTTCCGAACCGGTCCGATTCTGAGCTCAGGCGATCTGGCGAAGCATCTACGCTCCCGTCTCTTTAGCATGTGCCGTGCGTATCTAGGGGCTCCGCGTGTGGCCATGGGGTTTGCGCCTAGGCTGCCCTGCCCGGGTGCTCGCCCGATTGGACAGAATGCCCTCAAAACACTAGGAATTAAAGTAATATTTAGCTAACAAGTCTGCTAGTATGGCGCACAAGCGAGCGGTGCAGAGCAGCTATAGGCACATAAGTCCAGCTACCCTGCGCGGCTCGCTTTTTTGTGACAAAAGTTAGCTCTAGCTAACTATATTCCGTCATACGCATGGTGATCAAATAGAGAAGGGAGGATGTATGCGTGCCTATACCTCAACCGTCGTGCTTTCGGTGTCGCTTGCAGCGTGCTCGGCGGCGTCGCTCTTTGTGGGCGTGCTCGACATGGACGTCTCGTCGCTTGCCATGGGTGACGCGACCCAGTGGGAGCTGTTCTTGGTCTCGCGCCTGCCGCGCCTGCTGGCCATCCTGTGCACGGGCGTGGGCATGAGCATCTCCGGCCTCATCATGCAGCAGCTCTGCATGAACAAGTTTGTCTCGCCCACGACAGGTGCCACCATATCGTGCGCGCAGCTTGGCCTGCTGCTAGGCATGGTGCTGCTGCCCAGCTTGGGGCTTGCCGGCCGCACGCTGCTCAGCTTTGGCACTGCCATTGCCGGAACCTGGCTGTTTGTGTGGTTCATCCAGCGCGTGCAGTTCAAGGACAGCGTGATGGTGCCTCTTGTTGGCATCATGTTTGGCAATGTGGTCTCGGGCGTCACCAACTTCCTGGCGTATCGCTTTGAGCTTACGCAGGCGCTTTCCACCTGGGTTGTGGGGCATTTCTCCATGGTGCTGCGCGGTCGCTACGAGCTCGTGCTGCTTGTGGCCCCGCTTGTGGTCGTGGCCTTTGTGTTTGCCAACCACTTCAACATCGTGGGGCTTGGGCGGGACTTCTCAAAGAACCTCGGCGTGCCCTACAATGCCGTCTTGTTTTGTGGGCTCACCATCGCGGCCCTCGTCACGGCAAGCGTGGTGGTGACTGTGGGCTCCATCTCATACATCGGGCTCATCGTTCCTAACCTGGTTGCCATGTTCAAGGGAGACCGCATCCGCGGCACGCTTGTGGACACGGGGCTTGCCGGCGCGCTGTTTGTGCTTGTGTGCGACATGGTGGGGCGCGTGGTCATCTATCCGTACGAGCTGCCCATCGAGCTCATCGTGGGCATCTTGGGCAGCGTCTTGTTTGTGGCGTTGCTGCTCTGGAGGCTCAGCCATGGGCGTCGTGCCATTCGCCTGGGCAAGCGCGTCGCCGGGACGGTGGCACTCGCCCAGGCGCCAGCCACGGGCGCTACGGGGCAGGAGGCTTCTGCAGCCTGCCCCTCGCCGCAGGGCCCGGTTGCCGGGGGAGGCGAGGCGTAAAGATGCGTGCCGTAACCATTCAGCCTGCCGCTGCCCCGCGCGCAGCTTCGTGCATGGGCGCCGCCGCGCGTGCGAGGCGCCGTGCCCTGGTTGCCCTCGCGGCACTTGCCCTCATTGCCGCCCTCGTGTACCTCCTGTGGGGCATATCGGCCGAGCGCCCGGCGCTTGCTGCCTATGCCCTGCGCATTCGGGCGCCCAAGCTTGCGGCGATGCTTGTGGCGGCTCTGTCCATCGGTGCCGCCTCCATCGTGTTTCAGTCGGTCATCAACAACAACATCGTGACGCCGTGCCTGCTTGGCATGAACTCGCTCTACACGCTCATCCATACGGCCATCTACTTCGTGGCCGGCTCGGGAAGCCTGCTTGCCACAAATGCCAACGCGGCCTTTGCCACAGACCTCGTGGTGATGTGCGCAACAGCCACCTTCGTCTATAGCTACCTCTTCAAGAAGACGGGCCACAACGTGCTGTACGTGCTGCTCATTGGCACGGTGATGACCTCTCTGTTTGGTTCCATCCAGTCGACCCTTGTGCGCGTGATGGACCCTAACGAGTACGACACACTGCTTACCAGCCTGGTGGCGAGCTTCTCCAACATCAACTCGGGCATCATCGCGGTGGTCGTGGCGGTGCTTGCGGCAACGGCCTTTGCGCTCAGGCGCGAGCTGGCCGTGCTTGACGTGCTCACGCTCGGGCGCGACCAGGCCACGAACCTAGGCGTTGATTACGACCGCTGCGTGCGCCGGCTGCTGCTTGGCGTGACCGTGTGCATCGCCGCCGCCACGGCCATGGTGGGTCCCATCTCTTTTTTGGGCCTCATCATCGCCAACCTCTCCCGCGAGCTGCTCAAGACGTATCGCCACACGCAGCTGGTGGCGGGCTCCGCGCTCTTTGGCGTGCTTGTGCTTCTCGGCGGCCAGGCCATTGTGGAGCGTGTCTTTGTGTACGCGGTGCCGGTAAGCGTGTTCATCACCACCTTTGGTGGCCTGTACTTCCTGTATCTGCTGCTCCGTGCGAGAAGGGCGTGAGGCGTGCATGAGGCTTAACGACGCAACCAAGCTCTACGAGGGGCGCCGCGTGGTCGACGGCGTGACGCTTGAGATACCCGAGGGCAAGATAACCTCGTTCATTGGCCCCAACGGCGCGGGCAAGTCTACGGTCATGGGCATGCTGAGCAGGCTCGTTGCCGTAGATGGCGGAAGCATCGAGTTCAAGGGGCGCGAGCTTGCGGCCTGGAAGAGCCCGGAGCTCTCACGCCAGCTTGCCATTCTCACGCAGACCAACAACACCCAGATGAAGCTCACGGTGCGCGAGCTTGTGGCCTTCGGGCGCTTTCCCTACTCGCATGGCCGAAACACCGCCGACGACGAGGCGAAGATCGACGAGGCGATTGCCTACATGGAGCTTGACGAGCTGCAGGACCAGTTTATAGACGAGCTCTCGGGCGGGCAGCGCCAGCGCGCCTACATCGCCATGGTCATTGCGCAAGACACCGAGTACGTGCTGCTTGACGAGCCCACCAACAATCTCGACATCTACCATGCCTCCAATCTCATGCGCTGCGTGCGGCGCCTATGCGACGAGCTGGGCAAGACCGTTGTGCTGGTGTTGCACGAGATCAATTACGCCGCGTTTTACTCGGACTACATCTGTGCCTTCAAGGACGGCCGCGTGGCGGCCTTTGGGCAGGTGGACGAGGTTATGACAAAAGAGACGCTCTCCCAGGTCTATGGCGTTGACTTCGAGATCATGCGCATCGAGGGCAAGCCGCTTTCCATCTACTACTAGCCGCTGGCGACCGACACGCGGCGGAGCGCCGAACGCTACGTCTTGCGTGCGTGCGTGCCTGTGCCGAGCGGCGATTGCCGCAGGCTTCCTCGCCCGCGTGGCGACCGTCACGTGGCCATGCGCCCGCATCGCCGGGGGCACTCACTTCCCATGCCGAACAACGCGGGGCCCGGCCCCGCCCAACAACCCTCACGAAAGGGGACACCATGAACCGATCCATCTCGCGCCGCAGCTTCCTGTCTGGCTCCGCCGTGGCCTTGGCGGGGCTTGCCGCCTTTGGCCTTGCGGGCTGCGGGGCCTCAGGCTCTACGACTGCCGCCACCACAGATGCCGCCCCTTCCACGGTGACGATCAAGTCGTTCAACGCCAACAAGGAGGAGATTGACCTTGAGGTGCCGTACGACCCGCAGCGCATCGCCATCCTCGACCTTGCCTCGCTCGACATCTTGAACAGCCTGGGGCTGGGCGAGCGCGTTGTGGGCTCTGCCACCACGTCCATCGACTACCTGCAGGGCTACGTGGGCAAGGACGGCATTGCCAACCTAGGCACCATCAAGGAGGCCGACCTCGAGGCCGTGGCTGGCTGCGAGCCCGACATCATCTTCATCGGCGGGCGCCTCTCCAAGTCCTACGACGCGCTTGCAGAGATTGCGCCCGTGGTGTTTCTGTCCACGGATGCCGAGAAGGGCGTGGTCGAGAGCGTGCGCGACAATGCCACCACCATTGCGAGCATCTTTGGCAAGCAAGGCGAGGTAGAGAGCAAGATGAGTGGCTTTGACGGGCGCATTGCCAAGCTCAAGGCCGCGGCTGAGGGTCAGACGGCGCTTGTGGGCCTGTTTACCAGCGGCGGGTTCAATGTGCTCGGTAACGACGGCCGCTGCTCCATCATTGGCAACGAGGTGGGCTTCACCAACCTCGCGGCCACCGAGGTGACCTCAACCCACGGCAACGAGGTTTCGTTTGAGACGGTGGTTGCCGAGAACCCCGACTGGATGTTTGTGCTCAACCGCGACGCCGCCATTGGCTCGGATGGCGCCGACCAGGCGCAGGAGGTTGTTGAGAACGACCTTACCAAGCAGACGAGCGCCTATGCCAACGGGCGCATCGTCTACCTCGAGCACCCGGCAGTGTGGTACACCGCTGAGGGAGGCATCGAGGCGCTTGACGTCATGCTTGCCGACCTTGAGGCCGCGGTGCTCGCGTAACCGCGGGCTCGCGTGGCTGCAGCGCATGCGTAACGAACCGTTTACAGATTTTGCCTTGCGCGTGGCGGCGGGCGCGCGTATAGTTCGCTCCAACATCAACACCTCGCCGATACGCTCGGCTGAATCATCTTGGAAGGAGTGCCAGAGATGCTGAACCGCAACGCTATGCTCAACAACTGGTGGTGGCGCGATTCGCAAGCGGTCGGTCGATCGTGAGTCTCTCGCGCCATACTTCTTACGCGAATGGAGGGCTCCCGGTTAGACCGGGGGCCCTTTTTCTGTAGAGCTCCGGCGCGCTCACCCGCCACCCGCGAATCGCGCGGTACAAGTTCTGGTTTGCCACACTTCGCTCGAACATGACGCAACACGTCCCAGCTGGTTATCCAACGACCGCAGGCATCACACGCATCCGCCGGCATGGCCGGCGCCTCAGGGGAAGGAAGCCCAACATGTCTCAGACCACCACCGCCCAGGCCCGCACCGTCAACACCATCGACCGTGGCAAGCTCGACGTCAAGGCGCTCGTGCTGCTCGCCGTGCTGCTCGCCGCCGGCTTCATCCTCAACTTCACCGTGGGCAAGGCCATCTCAGGCGTCACGGGTGGGGCCATCAGCCCGGAGTTCATCATCTCGGCCTTCTGTCTCACCATCCTCGTGGTGCGCCCCGGCCTCGGCCAGTCGCTCGTCATCGGCCTCATCTCCGCCGCGGTGATTCAGGTCACCACCACCTCGCCGCTCATTGACTTTGCGGCCGAGGGCATTGCCGCCGTGGTCATGGCCGGGCTCGTGAAGGCGCTCATGCGCGGCGGCACCAAGAAGGTTGCTCCGTTTGTCTCCACGCTCGTGACTACCGTGCTCTCGGGCACCGTCTTTATGGTCATCAAGCTCGCCGTCATGGGCTTTGCGCCCGAGGTCGTGGCGGTGCTTCCGGCGGCCATGATGCCCGTGGTGGTGCTCACCGGCGTCTTCAACGCGGTGCTCGTCCAGGCGCTCTACCTTCCCATTCGTGCCGCGCTCAAGATCACGGACTAGGCTTGCCTATCGTATAGTTGCATGTGCAGAGGGGCTTCCCTTATGGGTGGCCCCTCCCTTTTCACTATGAGAGAGGTTCACGTGTCAGATTCGATCATTGAGCTCAAGCACGTGTCGTTTGCCTATGGCGATGCGGCCGAGGCTGCGCCCCGCGCGCTTGACGACGTGTCGCTCACGGTGCGCGCCGGCGACTTTGTGGGCGTCATTGGCCCCTCGGGTGCGGGCAAGTCTACCCTCGCGAGCGTCATGAGCGGCGCCATCCCGCATCACTTCTCCGGCCAGCTCTTTGGCGAGACGCTCGTGGGAGGCAAGGATACCTGCGACGTTACGCTCACCGACATATCACGGCTGGTAGGAAGCGTGCTGCAAGACATCGACGCCCAAATGGTGGCGAGCGTGGTAGAAGACGAGCTGCTCTTTGGCCTCGAGAACTTTGGCGTGCCCCATTCCGAGATCGAGCAGCGTCTTGCCGCCACGCTCGAGACGGTGGGCATCACGGACTTGCGCGAGCGAGAGATAGCCACGCTCTCGGGAGGCCAGAAGCAGAAGGTTGCCATTGCGGCCATCCTCGCCCTGGCGCCGCGCGTACTGGTGCTCGACGAGCCCACGGCGGCGCTCGACCCGGCATCGTCCACCCTCGTGTTCGAGACCCTGCGCGAGGTGAACGAGCGCCACGGCATCACCGTGGTGGTGATTGAGCAGAAGGTGGCGCTGCTCTCCGAGCACTGCAACCGCGTGCTGGTGCTCGACGAAGGGCGCCTGGCGCTGGAGGGAACGCCGCACGAGGTGTTCTCGCACGGCTCTGAGCTGCGGCGCATTGGCGTGGACAGCCCGCGCGTGGCGCGCATTTCCAACAGCCTGGCCGAGAGGGGCCTTGTGCGCGCGGGCGAGCCGTGCCTCAACGTGCCCGAGGCCGAGGCCCTGGTGGCCAGGCTCGTGGGCGCTGCGGGCGTCTCGGGCGCCGCTGCCGGCGCTGGTGAGGCTGCGGGGCATGCCGAGCGCGGCGGGCACGAGCGTGCGGCCGGCTCGGCCGCGGTGCGCGCCAAGGCCGAGGGCGCCGAGCCGGTGGTGAGCTTCTGCAACGTGAGCTTTGCCTACCCCGGCGGTGGCGCGAGCGTGCGCAACCTCGAGATGCAGGTGTATCCCGGCGAGCTCGTGGGCGTGGTGGGGCAAAACGGCGCCGGCAAGACCACCCTCACCAAGCTGCTCAACGGCCTGCTTAAGCCCAGCTCGGGTGAGGTGCGCGTGGCCGGCCTCAACACCCGCGAGGTGCCCACGAGTCGCATTGCGGCCCAGTGTGCCACGCTGTTCCAAAATCCAGACCGCCAGCTTTGCCGCAACACCGTGCTCGAGGAGGTGGCCTTTGGCCTTGAGCTGCAGGGCGTTGACAGCGACAAGGCGCGCGAGCGTGCCCGAGTGGTGGCCGAGCGCCTTGGCCTGCCTTTGGGCGAGGCACCGTTTGCCCTCTCGCGTGGCCAGCGCCAGATGGTGGCGCTGGCGAGCGTCGTGGTGCTCGAGCCCAAGGTCATTGTGCTCGACGAGCCCACGAGCGGCCTCGACTACCGCGAGTGCATGACCGTTATGGAAACGGTGAGCGAGATGGCCGAGCGCGGGTGCGCCGTCATCATGGTGTGCCACGACATGGAGGTCGTGAGCGACTTTGCCGAGCGCGTGGTGGTGATGGCCGCGGGCGAGATCATCGAGCGCGGCGAGACCCATGCCCTGTTTGCCAACGCGGAGCTCATGCGTGCGGCCAGCGTGGAGCCGCCGCAGGTCATTGAGCTTGCCGAGGCGCTTGCCCGCCGCGTGTCCCCGGCGTTTGCGGGCATCAGCGAGGTCTCGGGCATTGTCGGTACCTGCGAGAGGATGGTGCGTCGTGGTTAACGTCATTGACTACGTTCCCGGTACAACGCTGCTGCACAGGCTCAACCCCGTGGCCAAGCTCGCCCTTGCCGCGGCGATCATTGTGGCGACGTTTTTGGCCGACAGCTTTGCCATGCTCGTGGGGCTGCTCGTGCTCACGCTTGCGCTGGGCGCCTATGCGGGCGTGCTGGAGCGCCTCGTGGGGCTGCTCAAGCTGCTGGTGCCGCTTGCCGTGGTGATGCTTCTGCTCCAGACGGCCTTTATGCGCTCGGGCGAGGCCGTTTTTTTGTGGATGACGGGCGAGGGGCTCGTGACGGGCGGCAAGGCGTGTCTGCGCTTGCTGGGCGTGGCGCTGCCGCTCATTCTCATGCTTACGGTCACCAAGCTGGGCGACCTTGCCAACGCGTGCGTGGAGAAGCTGCACGTGCCGTATCGCTACGCCTTCACCTTCACCACGGCGCTGCGCTTCGTGCCGGTGTTCTCGCAGGAGATGAACGCCATCATGGAGGCGCAGACGGCGCGCGGCGTGGAGTACGACACCAAAAACCCCATCAAGAAGATGCGGCTCATGCTGCCTTTGTGCATCCCCCTTTTGGTGAGCAGCGTGGGCAAGACCGACGCCACGGCGCTCGCTGCCGAGCAGCGCGGCTTTTACCTGCGAAACCGTGCGAGCAGCTACAAGCGCTACCCGTTTGCCGCTGCCGACATCGTGGTGCTGGTGGCATGCGTGGCGCTCATTGTGCTGGGCGTGGTGCTGTAGGCCGGTGTGGGCTGGCGGCGCTGGCGCGTGTTCGAGGCGGGTGGCCGCGGGTTTTGGCGGGCGTTTGCGCGAGCTGCGGTGGGCTGGCGCCGGCAGGCATCTGCGCGGTGTCCGGCGGCCCGATTTTGGGCTAGCCGCCTGCGCGAGGCTGGGTTATACTTGCTCTTTGAGCGCGCTCGGTGGGTTCAGGTGACGCAACACCTCGAACCTGGTCAGGGCCGGGAGGCAGCAGCCATAAGGGGCCTCTGGCGGGCACCTGTTCCCACCGAGCGCGCTTATTTTGCATGCATGATGCTCTGGCTCCGTTGGGGCCGGGGCGTTTTTCATGGCGGAGGGCTACGTGCGCATGGGGCACCTCGCCATCTTCCTCGGGCGCTTCTTCCCGTTCATTCGCACGTTTGTGCCCCTCATCACAGGTTCGTGCACCGGTAAGGGTGCGGAGCGTCCTGTTCAATCTCGGGGATTTGCGTCCTTCATTCGAACGGCTCGTATGAGGTTCAATGCACTTTTGTAGATGCTTGGAATATGCAATAACAATTGATACCAACTGCGGCAATTGAGAATACTATGCATGGTAGGTTCTGCACACGTGCAAGCATAATTACCATATGAGCCTTAAAAACGGTGGTACGTACCACCATTTACCAGCTAAAACATACCGTTCACCAGTATGCATAGAATTTAAGGGCTAGCAAGAACGGTGTAGGGCACTATACATAGTGAAGCACGCACCCTCCTGAACGTTCGTCTCCCCCTCCGGTCGTCGGGTAGTCAGCTAGGACGCTTTGCAAGCGAGCATGTCCAGCAGTTCGTCAGAGATTCTTCCAACCCCCCCCCCTGTTCTCTGGGAGGGTGCGTGTTTTCACTTTCCCATAAGCCCCGCGCCGGGAGCTATCCTCGGCGCGGGGCTGGCGTATGCCCCGCGGATGGCCGCTCCATCCGTGGGGTAACTTTTTGCGCACGTGCCGCGCGTGGCGGGTGGCTGCGTTTCTCGGCGCGGGCGTTGCCGGGCAGGCTGCCTTGCGCGACATCGACCGCGTCACGCCCCGCCGCTCGCGGCCCCTTCTGCTCAGTTCTTATTGAGCGCAAACAGCACGGCTGCGTGCGTGCGGGCTGGCCGATGAGCCTTGCCCTCCTGGCCTGCGCTCGGGAGGGTGTGGCTGGGGCCCTATCATCCCGTGCTCAGACAGTCCTCGCTGCGCTGCGGAACTCGCGCGGGACAATAGGGCCCCAGCCTTCCAGCTGCTGCCGCCCGCCTTGCTGGCGTCCACACGCGATGGTGCGGCGCCGGCTCCGTCGCTCCGGGCTCGGACAGTCCTCGCTGCGCTGCGGAACTTGCCCGGGGGATGGC
>Cebus_capucinus_imitator_PRJNA485217_SSR012__coassemble_906_pt1 | contig 47278 bp, 37 predicted proteins | sample Cebus_capucinus_imitator_PRJNA485217_SSR012__metabat2_high_PE_006 | metagenome-assembled genome bin Cebus_capucinus_imitator_PRJNA485217_SSR012 | reverse complement strand
TGCCACGCAGATGGCGGCCCAGGCGGCAGGCGAGGGCGCCGGCTGCGAGGGCGCCTGCGGGCAGACGGCCGCGCGGGCGGCGGAGGCGTGCGCGGGTGCCGCCGCAAGCACGCACGCAGAGAGGGGAGGCGAGGCCTAATGGCCAGAACAGCCGCTCGCAAGCGTCCCAACAACCTGGGCGCCACGCTTGGCCACCTGCTCGCCTACATGGGCCACGCCCGCCTCATGCTGCTGGTGGTTGCGGTGCTCGCCAGTGCGAGCGCGGTGGCGCAGCTGGCGGGCACGTACCTGATCAAGCCCATCGTCAACTGCCTTACGCAGGGAGACGTCGAGGGCTTCACCGCGGGCGTGGTGCTGGCCGCCTGCGTGTATGCGGTGGGCGCCGCAAGTGCGCTTGGCTATACGCAGGTGATGGTGCGCGCGGCCCAGCGTGTGGTCTTTGACATTCGTCGCGACCTCTTTGCCCACATACAGACCCTGCCGCTCTCGTTTTTTGACGGCACGCGCGCGGGCGACACCATGAGCCTGTTCACCAACGACGTGGACACCGTCTCGGAGGCGCTCAACAACAGCTTTGCCAACGTGATCCAAGCCGCCATCCAGGCCGTGGGCACCATGGTCTTGCTCTTTGTGCTCGACTGGCGCCTCACCATCATCACGGCCGTGTGCGACTGCGTGCTCTTGGGCTACCTGCGCATCGCGGGTCAAAAGAGCTCGGGCTTCTTTGCCAAGATGCAAGGGGCGCTGGCCGCGCTCGACGGCTACGCTCAGGAGATGCTCGCGGGGCAGAAGGTGGTCAAGGTCTTTTGCCGAGAGGAGGCGAGCCTGCGCGAGTTTCGCGAGCTCAACGAGCGCCTGCGCGAGCAGGGCACGGCGGCGCAGACCTATGCCGCCACCATGGTGCCGGTGACGGTGGCTATGACCTACAGCAACTACGCCATCGTTGCCGTGGTGGGCGCGCTGCTCGCCGCGCGCGGCCTCACTGACATGGGAAGCCTCGCAAGCTACCTCGTGTTTGTTCGCCAGGCGGCCATGCCGTTTAACCAGGTGGCGCAGCTTGGCAACTTCTTGCTCAACGCCCTCGCGGGTGCCGAGCGCATATTCGCCGCCATGGCGCTCGCGCCCGAGGTGGACGAGGGCGCCGTGGTGCTCGAGCGTGCGGGTGGGGCGAGCGGCGAGCGTGCGGGCTGGGTGTGGCGCGAGCCGAGCGGCTCGGTGCGCTCCCTTGCCGGAGACGTGCGCTTTGACGACGTGACCTTTGGGTACGAGTCGGGCCAAGAGGTGCTCGCGCACCTGTCGCTCTTTGCCAAGCCGGGCCAGAAGATTGCCTTTGTGGGCTCCACGGGCGCGGGCAAAACCACCATCACCAACCTCATCAACCGCTTCTACGACGTGCGCTCGGGCTCCATCACCTACGACGGAATTGACGTGCGCGAGATAGCGAAGCGCTCGCTGCGCCAAAGCCTCGGCATCGTGCTGCAAGACACGCACCTGTTTGCCGGAACCATTGCCGACAACATTCGCTTTGGCAAGCTCGACGCCACCGACGAGGAGGTACGCACCGCCGCTCGCACGGCCAACGCCGACGGCTTCATCCGCCGCCTGCCCCAGGGCTACGACACGCCCGTGGCGGCAGACGGGGCCAACCTCTCTGCCGGTCAGCGCCAGCTCATCGCCATTGCGCGCGCCGCCGTGGCAGACCCTCCGGTGCTCATCTTGGACGAGGCCACGAGCAGCATCGACACGCGCACCGAGGCCCTCATCGAGCGGGGCATGGACGCGCTCATGGCCGGCCGCACGGTCTTTGTGATCGCACACCGTCTCTCCACGGTGCGCAACGCCAACGCCATCATGGTGCTTGAGCATGGCCGCATCATCGAGCGCGGCACGCACGAGGAGCTGCTGGCCCAGCGCGGCGAATACTGGAACCTGTATCGCGGCACGCGAGAGCTGAGCTAAAGAGCGCTCCGCAAACCCCTACAATGGGGACAAGCGCCGCCCGATATGCCACACAAAGGAGAGCCCATGGATACCCTCGTCGTCTACTGCCACCCCTGGGAGGGCAGCCTCAACCACGCCGTGCTCGAGGCGCTCTGCCGCCGCCTTGCCCGCGAGGGCGAGAGCTTTGAGGTCATCGACCTGTACGCCGACGGCTTTGACCCCGCGCTCTCGCGCGAGGAGCTCGCGGGCTATAGCTCGGGCACCGTGCTCGACCCGCTCGTGGAGCGCTACCAGGCGCTCGTTGCCCAGGCCTCGCGCCTTGTGTTTGTGACGCCCATCTGGTGGAACGATGTTCCGGCCATGCTGCGCGGCTTCATCGACAAGGTGATGCTCGCGGGGTTCTCGTGGGAGGCCACGGGCTCGGGGCTGCTCGGCACGCTCACCCACATCAAGAGCTGCGATCTCTTTACCACCTCCGCCGAGCCCACCGAGCACCTTGAGGCGGCGCTCACCTCGTCGTTCATCGAGGGCACGCTCGCCCAGCTGGGCATTGGCGGGCTTGGCGCGGAGCACGCCGCCAACCGCCGCTGGCACAACTTTGGCCTCATCGACGCCTCCACGCCCGAGCAGCGCGCCGCGTGGCTTGCCGAGGTGGAGGGACTCTAGGGTTTACCGCGGGTGGCGCAGCTCGCGTAGCGCAACCCATGGCAACGCTATGGGAAGCCTGCTTATATCGCTAAATGCGAGTTCCGCAGTGCAGCGAGGACTGTCCGAGCAGGCAGTGATATAAGCAGGTTCCCCCGCAGGGTCTCACAGTGCAACCTGCAAGCGCTCGCTCTCGGCATGGGTGGTGACCGGCGCGGCTTACGGGCAGGAGCGTGACCGTGCCGTGACGAAAGCGTCACCCGCTTCTTGTCCGGTATGACGGATATACTCGTAGCATTGTTTGAACAACGCCAAGGCAGGGAGAGACGCTATGGCATTTGGCAAACGCGCTGACAAAAGGCACGAGCACGCAGCGAGCGAGGCGCCCGCCGCGCCCATGCTGCATGGCGTTAACCTCTCGGGGTGGCTGGTGCTTGAGCCGTGGGTCACGCCGTCGTTGTTTGCGGGCACGGGCACCTTTGACGAGTCCTCGCTCGCCAACACCATGGACGAGGGGCGCTATGCCGAGCTGTTGCACCGCCACCGCGAGACCTTCGTCACGGAGAGCGACTTTGCGCGCATAGCGGCCCGCGGGTTTGACACGGTGCGCCTGCAGGTGCCGTGGTTTGTCTTTGGCGAGGCGGGGCCCATGCCCGGCCCCTCTGCGGGCTGCCTCAACTACGTTGACCGCGCCTTTGACTGGGCTGAGGCCGCAGGCGTTGACATCCTGCTTGACTTGGCGGCAACGCCGGGCTTTGACCCCTCGAGCCCCGCGCGCTTCTTTGGCGACAACGCCTCCTTCCGCACGGCGGTGCTCGACATTCTGGGGGCGCTCTGCTCGCGCTATGCCGAGCGTTCCAACTTCAAGGGCATCGAGCCCATCAACGAGATCCAGGGCCGCGCGCGCAAGGGACTCTCGGTGGTAGATGGTGTGCCGCCCCACCTGCTGCGCAACTTCTACCGCGAGGCCTATGAGGTGGTGCGTGCCACCGCCGGCCCCGAGCCGGTGTTTGTGGTGATGGATGCCGGCATCCCGGCCGCCTGGCGCGCCTTCATGGCGCCGAGCCGCTACGAGAACGTCTGGCTCGACTGCCACCTCTACCATTACTCCGAGGCCATGAACGCAAGCGGCCCCACCGGCGTGCGCCGCCTGGTGGAGGAGTCTGAGGCCTACCTTGCCGAGGCGCGCAAGTGCGGCATGCCGGTGATGGTGGGCGAGTGGTCTGCGGCGCTGCCGCTCGCAGACGCGGGCATGACGCCCGAGGGACGCATTGCGCTCGAGCGCGTCTACATTGCCGGGCAGATGAGCGCTTTTGCAGGCAGCGCCGGCTGGTTCTTCCAAACGTGGAAGACGGAGGGGCGTCTCTCGAGCTGGGACGCGCGCGTGGCGCTCTCGAGCTTTGAGACGGGTATGTTCGACTAAGACGGGGCATGGCGGCGCCGGGGCTTGCGTACCTCTGTGCCGCCACGCTCGCTAGGTGCAGTAAGTGAGGGTGCCCCAGCAGGGCACCTACGTTAGGGGAGTGCGTTGACTGAGCAGGCTAGCAACACCTCGGCAAACCTCGCGGGCGAGACGGGCAGGCTCTCGCTCGTGGGCACGCCCATCGGCAACCTCAAAGACGCCTCGCCGCGCGTGCTCGAGACGCTGCGCCGCTCAGACGTGGTGCTGTGCGAGGACACGCGCGTTACCTCCAAGCTGCTTGCGCGCTTTGAGATTCGCGTGCCGCTCGAGCGCTGCGACGAGAACGTCATTGCGCGCAAGGTCGAGAGCGTGCTTGCGCGCCTGCGTGAGGGCCAGTGCATCTCCTTTGTGTCAGACGCCGGCATGCCGGGCGTGAGCGACCCGGGCCAGCACCTTGTGGACGCGGCGCTCGAGGAGTGCCTACCCGTTGAGGTGATTCCCGGCCCGAGCGCCGTTACCTGCGCGCTCGTTGCCTCGGGCCTGGGGATGGATCACTTCTTCTTTGAGGGCTTCTTGCCACGCAAGGCCGGCGAGCGCCTGCGCCGCCTCGCCGCGCTTGCGCCGGTGCCGGGGGCGCTCGTGTTCTATGAGTCGCCGCATCGTGCGGCAGATGCGCTCGCCTCCATTGCCGAGGCGTACCCGGCGCGTCGCGTGGCGCTCGTGCGCGAGCTCACCAAGTTGCACGAGGAATGCGTGCGCGACGTGGCACCCGAGCTCGCGCGTCGCATCTCCGAGCGCGGCGAGCTCAAGGGCGAGTGCGTGATTGTGGTGGAGGGGCCGGGCGCAGACGAGCTCGCTGCCCACGAGGCTACCCTGCGCGCCGCCTCGGGCGTGGCTGCCACGCCTGAGGATGCCGTGCGCGAGGGCCTCGCCGCGCTCACGCCCAAAAGCACGCTCGCCAAGCAGGTTGCCCACACCTTTGGCCTCTCCCGCGGAGACGCGTATGACCTCGTGGTGGCGCTCTCGCGAGAGGAATAGGGTAGACTGCTCGGGTTTGTAGTTGAGGGGGCCGCGAGCCCGAACAGGGAGCGAATATGCGGGTTGTTGTCTATACGGATGGTTCTAGCAGGGGAAACCCCGGGTCTGGTGGCTATGGGGCCGTGCTTCGCTATACCGACCCCACAGGGCAGCTCTATGAGCGCGAGCTCTCGGCGGGGTATCGCACCACCACCAACAACCGCATGGAGCTCATGGGCGTCATCGCTGCGCTCGAGGCGCTCAAACGCCCCTGTGAGGTGGAGGTTCACTCCGATTCCCAGTATGTGGTGAACGCCTTCAACAAGCGCTGGGTTGATGGCTGGAAGCGCCGGGGCTGGGTCAACGCCAAGAAGGAGCCGGTGAAGAACCCAGACCTCTGGAAGCGCCTGCTCAAGGCGATGGAGCCCCACAAGGTCACCTACATTTGGGTGCGCGGCCACAACGGCGCCGAGCTCAACGAGCGCTGCGACCAGCTTGCGGTGGCGGCAGCCACAGCTCCCAAGGCAACGCTGCTCGAAGACGAGGGCTTCGCGGGCTAGGTGTTGTGTGCCATGACGCTGCTTACGCCGACTATGCTCGACATAGGGGGCAGGACCCCGCAAGCGCCGTGCGGCCTCTCCCGTCCGCTCGCCTTTGGCTCGTTCCGGTCGAAATGACGTGGGGCCACATGCCCCTCCGTTTAAACGAGGTTTAGCTTTCGCCTGTAGGATGGCCGGGCAACAAAGGCGAACGGAGGGCGGATATGGCTAGCATTCTCGACTACCTCGACGAATATGGTGATATAGACTTCGGCGAGAAGGAGTTCTCTGCGGTTGACGCGCTCGTGCTTTGCCAGCTCGCGTATCTCGACCTCGCGGGTGTGGTGCCGGAGGGCGAGGACGGCGTGCTCGTGGCCGACGCGAGCAAGCGTTACTTCCGGCTCCATGATGCCGAGGAGATCTATGGCGCCACAGGCTTTATGCCGCAGCTCACGCCCTTCGTGCTACAGAGGATGGCTGCCGGCAGACGCTTCGGCTCGGCGCGACTCTCGCGCTTCGAGGAGCACTTCGACGCCGGGGTGCACTGCCAGTTCGCTGCCTACACGGCAGAGCTCGGTGACGGCTCTGCGTTCGTGGCGTACCGGGGCACCGATGACACGCTTGTGGGCTGGCGCGAGGATTTCCTGCTCGGCGCGGGCACGGTCCCGGCCCAGCTCGATGCCCTCGCGTACCTGGACCGCGCGGGCTCCTCGCTCGGCGGCAAGCTCCTGCGCGTGGGTGGGCACTCCAAGGGCGGCAACCTCGCCGTATACGCGAGCGCCAAGTGTGGCGTGCGCGTGCAGGGGCGGATCCTGGCAGTCTACGACTGCGACGGGCCCGGATTCGTCAAGGAGGTGCTGGGCCGCCACGATCTGGCCCCCATCCGCAGGCGCATTCAGCGCACAGTGCCCGAGTACTGCGTGGTGGGGTCGCTTCTCCATCGAGACAAACCTGATGTGGTGGTGCGGAGCTCGGAGACGGGCATCGCCCAGCACTCGGCTCTGAGCTGGCAGGTCGAGGACGGCGAGTTCGTCCAGGCCGAGAAGGTCTGCGCCGAGGCGCGGCGCGTCGACGGCGTACTTGCCATGTGGATGAGCGGCGTCATCGACCGCAAAGACCGCGACGAGTTCGTGAACGCGGCCTTCGACGCGCTCGAGTCTGTGGGTCTGCGCTCATTCACCGAGCTGACCGACTTGAACCCGCTGCAGCTCAAGAGACTCGTAGCCGCGGCGGCGAGCCTCGATGCCAAGAACCGTCGTATTGTGGAGGACCTGCTCATCTCGCTCGTGAGCAATGGCGTGGAGGAGACTGTGGCGCCGCTCGTGCAGGCCCCGAGCGCAGGCGAGGAGGACTTCGAGGACGGAGGCGCGGAGGCTGCGGAGCCGGACCCTGAGCCATCTCTCGAGAAGATGGACGCGTGGCGCCGCCGTGCGGCCATGCGGCGCCGGCGCATCGATGCGTGGGCGCTCGCGACTAAGCTTGCCACGAACGGCAAGTTCAGGGGCGGCGTTCTGCTTGCGGGCGGCATCGCGCTCATGGGTTCGGCCGACTCGGTGCACCCGCTCGTGCCGATCGCGATCATGGTTGCCTGCGCCGTGCATGCGGCGACGCTCCTCGTGCGCTACGCTCGGGAGAGGCGCCAAGGCGGGGCCGACCTCGTGGACGTGGCCATGGGCACAGTCTTGGGCGTCGCTGCTGTCATCTTCCTCGTGTTTCAGGGGGTGCTCACGGTGACCTTCAACCTCGTCGTGGGCGTGGCCGCCCTGCTCTACGGCTTGTATTTGCTCCGCTCAGCCGTTCAGATGCGAGCCCGGGAGGGTCGCACCCCCGTGGTCAGCTGGCTCTGGTGCGCGGCCGCGCTTGTCCTAGGCATTGCCGTACTTCTCAACCCATCGCAGGTCATAGGCCCCGTGAGCGTCGCCGTGGGTGTCTTCGCAGCGCTTCGGGGGCTCGTAGACCTCGCGTGCACCTTCGACGTGGAGGCCCGTCTCAGGAGCTAGGGGCGAGAAGCAGGCCCTCAAGGCGAGACGGGCGGAGGTTTAACACAGGTTTAGGCGCTTGCCCCATGCTTGTGGTGCTGGGAATCAAGAGGCTGAGTGAAAGAGAGATGCCATGAACGAAAAGAATGCGGCAAACGACCCCAAGACCGTCACTGTCACGATCCCGACTGCGGGTTCGTTCTTTGGATTGGGCGTGGTGATCGAGTGGCTGCTCGTGTTCGGGTCATGGATGGTGCTGGGCATGATGTACCTTTGCGTACCCGGCTCGATCGCGGGCGCGGCGCTCGTGCTCGCGACGCTCGTGGCGAACGTGGGCTCGGGTGCCGCCGCGATTGCCGTGTGCCTCGGTTGCGCTGTGGCATGTGTGGGCCTCTGCCTGCCGCTTCTGCGCGCCGCGCAGCTGGTTCGCGTGTGGCTCTTGAACGGCACGCGCGCCCTTCTCGGCAAGGAGAAGTCCTCCGCCACCGCGCCCGATGTCAAGAACCCCGCGCTGCTCAAGGTGTCGCTGGTGCTTCTCGCCGTAGGCGTTGTGGTCTGGGGCGCAGGTGCCCTCATGGGCGGCATGGCCGCCGTTGAGCTGCCGGGGCTTGTCACCGGGATGTTTGCGTAGAATAGCCGTAAGCGAAGGGAGCCGGCATGGTCACCATACTCGTTGCCGAGGACGACGCCAACACGCGCAAGCTCATGGGGGCCGTGCTCAAGCGGGCCGGCTACGACGTGCTTCTCGCCAAGGACGGCGACGAGGCGCTCGAGCTGCTCGATGCGCATCATGTGGACCTGCTCGTGACCGACGTCATGATGCCTGGGGTCGACGGCTTCGAGCTCACGCGCCAGCTCCGCGATGCCCGCTACGAGCTGCCGATTCTCATGGTCACCGCCAAGGGTGAGGTCGCCGACCGACGCCAGGGCTTCATCGTTGGGACCGACGACTACGTGACCAAGCCGGTGGATGCCCAGGAGCTCATCCTGCGCGTGCGGGCGCTACTGCGCCGGGCGCACATCGCGGCCGAGCACAGGATCGAGGTCGGCGACGCGGTGCTCGACTACGACGCGCTCACGGTGAGCCGCCCAGGCGAGACTCAGGCGCTGCCGCCCAAGGAGTTCTTCTTGCTATACAAGCTCCTCGCGTACCCGGGGCAGGTGTTCACGCGCTTGCAACTCCTGGACGAGGTTTGGGGCCAGGACTCCGACTCCGACCCGGCCACGGTGAGCGTGCATGTTAACCGCCTGCGCACGCGTTTCGCGGACTGGGACGAGTTCCAGATTCAGACCGTGCGCGGTATCGGCTACAAGGCGATGAGGGCGGATGGCTAAGGATAGGGGCGAGAAGAGGTCTCTCAAGGACGCCTGCGAGTACTTCAACCAGGTCTACGAGGATATTTCCCGCGGCGACTGGAGCCAGGTCGCTGTCCTCATGGTGAACATCTTCGCGATCATCACGTTACTGATCGCTCTCTTCACGGTCTTCGGCCTGTGGGCGTATTGGAGCGGGCGGCTCGACCTCAACGTCCTTCTCAACCCGTTTTACTGTATCGCTTTGGTTCTCGTCATCGCCGGGATCATCTCGATTGCGGTCTACGTGATCAACCGGCAATACATCATCCTGCCCGTGCGCGCGATGCTCAAGGCCTTGGGCGAGCTCGGCCACGGCAACTTCGACGTGCGCGTGGAGCTCGACGACGGTAACGCGGCCGGCCACCCCTCGCGCGAGGTCAAGCAGTTCGTGGAGGACTTCAACGCCACGGCCGAGGCCCTGGGCTCGCTCGAGGTCATGCGCTCGGGCTTTGTGGACGACTTCTCCCACGAGTTCAAGACGCCGATCGTGAGCATCAGCGGCTTTGCGCAGCTCCTCTGTGAGGACGACGTGGACGACGAGGAACGCAAGGAGTACGCACAGATCATTTACGACGAGTCCAAGCGTCTGGCATCCATGGCGTCGGACATCCTGCTGCTCAGGCAGGCCGAGTCCACGACGCTCCTCGGCGAGACCGAGCTCGTGGACGTAGCCGAGGCCGTGCGCCGCGCCGCGATTGCCCTGCGGGGCAAATGGGCCGAGAAGGACCTCAATCTCGAGCTCGACCTGGGACCGGAGGACGCCCCGGCCGTGGTGGACGGCTCGCCCGCCCTTCTCGACCGCGCCGTGGCGAACCTTCTCGACAACGCATGCAAGTTCAGCCCCGAGGGCGGGCGCGTGTGTGCGACGCTCACGGCAGGGGAAGGCGCCGACCCTGGTACTGGCCCCGACGCGTCTTTGTGCCTCACGATCGAGAACGACGGTCCCGTTATCGGCGAGGCCGCCCTCGGTCACATCTTCGAGCGCTTCTACCAGGCCGACCCGAGCCATGCCACCCAGGGTGCGGGCCTCGGCCTGCCGCTCGTTGCCCGCGTGGCCGAGCTCCACGGCGGCCGCGTGGCTGCCGCCTCCACCGCCGCCGGCCACACCACCTTTACCCTCGAGCTTCCGCTTGCGCGCTAGTGCGGCGCCGCACGTATGTGCCGCGACCTTAAACGCTGGCTAAACGCGGCCGATCTTGAGAGAGCGAACGGTAAGCACGAGGCCTACGACAAAGACGCCCAGCGTGACCGCGACGCCCATGCCGGCGGTCATCCAGAGCTGGAACGTCACGGATTCCGCGGCCTTGTCGCCGAAGTCGTTGAGCATGAGGATGCTCATGGTGAGCATGGTGGCGAGCGCGCTCGAGACGCTCACGCTGGAGAGCGCTAACCTCACTGGCATCGAGCCGTCACTGTAGTGCACGAAGTTGTAGATGCCCGCGCCGAGCTTTACGAAGGCATAGAGCGCGACGCCAATGGCGACGTACATGTGGTGAGTGAACGTGCCGAACCCGTAGACGTTGAGAATGGCGATGCCGCGCACGGGGAGCGCGAGGGCCATAATACAAATCCCGCAACTGAGGCATATTTTACGGTCGTCGGTCGCGGGGTTTGTATGGGGCGTCCGATCGTAGTGCGAGAGAAATGCCCGCATAACGGCGAGGCAGACGTAGTAAATCGCGAGCGTGAAGGTCCAAAGCGACGTGTTCCGCCACGCCAAGAATAAACTTGCCGCCGCTTGGAGGAGGTCGACCGCGAGCCCGAGCCGCACGACGCTGAACGAGCGGAAGAGGGGGTCATCGATGAGGCGGGCCACGAGGGGGTGGATCTTGCGGGCGTCGTCAAGCGTCTCCTCTATGGGCGGGGCGCTCATCGCGCCTTTGACGATCGCCGCGACAACGACCGCGAGCGCATAGGCCGTGAGAACGTAGGCCACGTATGCCCCGGGCGCACCCTCGCTGCCTAGGTAGAAAATCCGTACGAGCAGGGCAACGATGGCAAAGGGACTCACGGCCACGATTGGCGCGGGCGGGAAGAGGAGGGCCAAGCCCACGCGGGCGAGGCGGTGCGGGAGGCCTTTCTGCTCGTCGTGCCCCTTGCCGCTTTCGGTGTCCATGAAGTCCCTTTCTTATCGCTTGCCCGCAGCATAGCGACCGAGTTTAAACGCGGTTTAAACTCGAGGGACACCGACCCCGAATTCGACCGCGCCAGATTAGCGTGTATGACGGGGTTATCGTTCGTATGTAGCGTGAGCGCGCCTGGGCGGACGCCCCAGCCGGTCCTCGGCACACAAAAAGGCGCCGCACGCACGCGTGCGGCGCCCAAGCGCAGGTTACTCTGCCGTGAGGTTTGCCTTGTCCACAATCGCGGGAAGCGCCTCGGCCAAATCCCGCATGCGCCCGCTCCATATGGCACGGCGCGGGCGGGCGTGGCCCACATAGATGGTGCGCATCCCAATCTCGGGCCGGGGGAAGTCGCGCCGGGCGTCGTTTCCCACCATGAGGCACTCGCTCGGCCGCAGGCCCAGGGCGCTCACAAATTCCTCGTAGTAGCGGGCCTGGGGCTTGAGACGGGTGGAGTTGCCCATGTGGCTCACGCGCTCAAAGGGCACCTCAGCAATGCCGGCCCAGCTCATGCGCACGCCAATGCAGGCCTCGGAGAAGCTCGGGTTGGTGGCAAGGGCGCATCGCAACCCCAATTCCTCCACACGGGCGAGGGTGGCAAGCCCGCCCTCCATGGGATGCGCGTCCACGATGCCGCCCCCGCGCCGTACCAGCAGCTCCCGCTCGTAATGGCGAATGGCATCCGTGATGGCGCTCTCTGCCACGGGCACCCCCGAGACGCGCTCAAACTCGCGCTCAAACACCTCGAGGTTGAGCGAGCCGTCCGCGCGCGCCGGCGAGGACATCGCGAGGTAGGAGCGGGCAAACGCCATGCCAAAGAGCGCCGGGTTCTTGCCCGAGATGGCGCTCAAGATCCGCGAGACGTCGGCCACGTAGCGTGTCATGAACGCCGTGAGGTTGATGTCGAGCAGGGTGTCATCCATGTCAAACAGAACGGCCTTAATCACCAAAAACCTCCCTAAGATGCGTGAGCCCTTATTCTACCCAGTGTTTCCATGCCGAAAAAATACACACGGATGCCCCATTCTTCCTTGAAATGTGGTATGTGGAACGGGTAACCTATACGGACGTGCGAGTTCGGACGCTCGCACACTATATCTGTCGGCCCCCGAGCGATGTAAATCCAAGTCGGCGAGGCTCAGGCGCGCGTTGCCTGGGCGGAACTGCAGGCGATGCGCATGAGCATCGGGGCCCCGTTTCCGAAAGGGGTCCACCTTTGAGTGAGATTCAGAACTCGTCCGTTTTCTCCCTGGATGACGTGTCCATGGAGGAGATGAACAACCTCATCGACGGTACCATTACCGATTTCGACGAGGGCGATCTGGTGACGGGCACCGTCGTCAAGATCGAGCGCGATGAGGTCCTGCTTGACATCGGATTTAAGTCTGAGGGCGTCATTCCCGTCCGCGAGCTGTCCATCCGCAAGGACGCCAACCCCGCTGACATCGTCGCCATGGGCGACGGCATCGAGGCCCTCGTCCTTCAGAAGGAGGACAAGGACGGCCGTCTGGTCCTCTCCAAGAAGCGTGCCGAGTACGAGCGTGCTTGGAACCGCATCGAGGAGAAGTTCAACGCCGGCGAGAACGTCGAGGGCGAGGTCATCGAGGTCGTCAAGGGCGGCCTTATCCTCGACATCGGCCTGCGCGGCTTCCTGCCTGCCTCCCTCGTCGACCTCCGTCGCGTCAAGGACCTCAACGCCTACCTCGGCACCCGTATCGAGGCCCGCGTCATCGAGATGGACCGCAACCGCAACAACGTCGTCCTCTCCCGTCGCGTTGTCCTCGAGGAGGCCCGCAAGGCCGAGCGCTCCGAGATCCTCTCGAAGCTCCAGCCGGGCATGCGCCTCAAGGGCACGGTCTCTTCGATCGTCGACTTCGGCGCCTTCGTGGACCTGGGCGGCATCGACGGCCTGATCCACATCTCCGAGCTCTCCTGGAACCACGTCAACCACCCCTCCGAGGTCGTCAAGGTCGGCCAGGAGGTCGAGGTTCAGGTGCTCGACGTCGATCTCAACCGCGAGCGCATCTCCCTCGGTCTCAAGCAGACCACCGAGGATCCTTGGCGCACCCTCGTCAAGAAGTACCCGGTCGACGCCATCGTCGAGGGCTCCGTCACGAAGCTCGTGCCGTTTGGCGCCTTCGTTGACCTGGGCGACGGCATCGAGGGCCTCGTCCACATCTCCGAGATGGCCAAGCAGCACGTCGACGCCCCGGCGCAGGTCTGCAAGGTCGGCGACAAGGTCCAGGTGAAGGTCATGGAGATCGACCTCGATCGTCGTCGCATCTCCCTGTCCATGAAGGCCGCTGCCGAGACCCTCGGCTTTGAGGTTGCCGTCGAGCCCATGGACAAGCCCGAGGACGAGGCCGCTGAGGCCGAGGCCACCGAGGAGTAACTCCATCGGGTGTGCTTTACATAGCGTGAACGCGAGCGGGGTCGCCTGAGCGGCCCCGTTTTTTTCGCTTCGGGAGAATCGAGCGTTGGGGTGCTGGGAATTTCGGGTTCCATCATCATGCTGAGGGCTTGTGAGGCGACGGCGCTTCTGGATTTTGAAGTTCGCTTAGGAGACAGAAACCGACTGTTCCCTGAAAACTCATTCCCAGTTAACAATCCTGTAACTATCGATACCTAAAGTCAAACAACCGCGTTTTATGCGGACAAATAGGGGGAAGCTGTCGTGTGCCCATGGGTGCCGTCTTCCCTGGGTCCTATTCCTTGATTAGTGAGGGTTTGCATATGAACAAGTCTGACGTGAGCACGTGCGTCTCTCGCCGTACGTTCATCAAGGGCGCCGGCGTCGCCGCTGGCGCCGTAGCCGCCACCGGCCTCGTTGGCTGCGCCGGCAATGACGGCGGCTCTGCCGACGGCTCTGCCAAGAAGGTCCTGCGCTTTGGCCAGGGCAACGCCAAGCTTGGCCTAGACATGCAGAAGTCTACCAACTCCGGCTCTTCCTCAATCGCTGACTGCATCTTTGAGTCGCCGCTCCGCTGGACCGAGGACAACGAGCTCGTTGCCTGCCTGCTCACCGAGGTTCCCACGTTTGAGGACGACGGCGTGACCCTGCACTGCACCCTCAAGGAGGGCGTCAAGTTCCACAATGGCGAGACCCTTACGGCCAACGACGTCAAGTACAGCTTCGAGCGCATGTTCAAGCCCGAGACGGCCGCAAAGTCCACCTATATGTATGACCGTATCGTGGGCGCCCAGGACATGCTCGACGGTAAGGCCACCGAGCTCGCCGGCCTCACCGTCGAGGACGACACGCACTTCACCTTTACCCTCGAGAGCCCGATGACGGCCTTCATCTCCAACCTTGGCATCAGCTACGCCCACATCTTCCCGGCCGAGGCCTGCGAGGCTGCCGGCGACAAGTGGGGTTGGGGCACCGAGTGCATCGGCACGGGCAAGTACAAGGTGGTCTCCAACGACGACACCACCGAGGTCGTGCTCGAGCGCTTCGATGACTACCACGACGGCACTCCCAACCTCGACGAGGTGCACATCGTCTTCTTTGACGACAACAACACCAAGCTCATGAGCTACAAGAACGGCGACATCGACTGGTGCGACCTCAGCCCCGACTTGCTTGCCCAGTATCAGGCCGACGAGGACGTCAAGGACCAGATCACCCTCTACACCACGCTGGGCTGCCACATCGTGAACCTCAACCTCAAGGAGGGCATGGGCCTCGAGGACGCTCGCGTGCGCGAGGCGCTCTCCTTGGCCATCAACCGTCAGGAGCTCATCGACACCGTGCTCTCCGGCGCCGGCGAGGCTGCCTCGGGCGTGCTTGCCCCTGCCACCCCGGGCAACGACCCCACTGCCGAGCTGCCGTATGACCCGGAGCGCGCCAAGCAGCTCCTGGCCGAGGCTGGCGTCTCTGGCCTCAAGCTCGACTGCAAGTGCCGCAAGGGCCAGTACGAGAAGTACATGACGGCCGTCCAGGCCTACTGGGCCGCCATCGGCGTTGAGATGTCGCTCACCATTCAGGACAGTGCCGTGTGGTCGAGCGACTGGGCTGAGGGCAACCTGCAGGTGACCTGCGTTGGTTGGTTTCCGCTCTACCCCGACGCCGACAACCACCTCTACACCTACTTCTACAGCACCAGCGCCGTGAAGAAGTCCAGCTTCTACGACAGCCCCGAGTTTGACAAGCTCATGGACGAGGGCCGTGTCTCGCAGGACGCCGACGAGCGCAAGCAGCTCTACACCGAGGCCGACAACCTTCTGAGCCGCGTTGACTTTGCCACCATCCCGCTGTACTGGCCCAAGGGTGCCTTCGTTGCCAAGCCCTACGTCAAGAACGCCAAGGTGGGCAACCTCATCTACCACATGAACGACATCGACATCGACACCACCGACGAGAGCTACTCCGCCTAACGGAGCGCTCTCGGCAGTGCTTGTTGCGGGCGCCTCGACACCGCCTCTGGTGCCGAGGCGCCCCGTTTGTGGCGGGGGCAGGCGCTCCCGCGCGCAGGCTAAGACGGGTGATCTTTGCCTGCGTGAGAGACAGGAAGGAGCAGGGGTGAGAGACTTTCTCATCAAGAGGATCCTGCTGGCCATCGGCGTCATCTTCGCCATTGCGGCCATCACGTTCTTCGTGCTAAACATCGTGCCCGGAGACCCGGTGCGCGTCATGGTGGGTGACATGGCCGACGAGGCCACCATCCAGCGAGTCCGCGAGCAGATGGGCCTCAACCGCCCGGTGCTCGTTCAGTTTGTCGATTGGCTCGGCAACATGCTGCAGGGCAACTTTGGCACCTCGTACACGCAGCGCAAGGCGGTGGCGGCGCTCATGGGCAACGCCCTTGGCACCACGGTGCGCCTGGCGAGCCTGGCCTACGTGTTCGCCCTCGCCCTCGGCCTGCTTGTGGGCGTGGTTGCCGCCGTCAACCACGGCAAGCTGGTTGACAAGATCTTGATGGCGCTTTCCATCTTTGGCATTTCTGCCCCGGTGTTCTGGGTGGCGGTGATCTTCCAGATCGTCTTTGCCCTGACGCTCAAGTGGTTCCCGCTCTCGGGCATCAAGACGCCGGCCGCCTTCGTGCTGCCCACCATCGCGCTCGGCGTTCGCTACGCCGCCTCCATCGCGCGTGTGACCCGCACCTCCATGCTCGACGTCCTCTCGCAGGACTTCATGCGCACGGCCGAGGCCAAGGGCATCAAGAAGTGGACGGTCATCATCAAGCATGGCCTGCGCAACGCCCTCATCCCCATCATCACCATCGCGGGCACGCAGCTCGGCGACATCTTCACCGGCTCCATCCTCATCGAGTCGATCTTTGCCATGCCGGGCATGGGCAAGCTTCTGCTCGACGCCATCAACCAGCGTGACCTGCCGCTCATCCAGGGCGGCGTCATGTACATCGCGCTCATCTGCGTCGTGGTGTACCTGCTTGTTGACGTCCTGTATGCCGTGGTTGACCCGCGCATCCGACTCGGAGAGGAGGCGGCTGAGTAATGGCTATGCTCTCGAGCGACAAGCGTGATTCCAAGACGCGTAAGGCTGAGGCCGCTGCCACGCGAGCCAACGAGGCTCAGGTGGCCCAGATGGAGCAGGCGGCCGCCAAGCCCGCCGGCAAGAAGCGCGCCCAGAGCTACTGGGCGGTGAGCTGGAACATCTTCAAGAAGAACAAGCTCGGCATGGTGTGCCTTGGCGTGGTGCTGCTCCTTGTGGCCATTGCCATCCTGGCGCCCATCATCTCGCCGTATGACCCTGACGCCCAGGAGCTCACCAATATGCTCCAAGCGCCTGGCGGCGCTCATCTGCTCGGAACCGACGAGTTTGGCCGCGACATCCTCTCGCGCGTCATCTATGGCTGCCGCATCTCGCTCTCCGTGGGCGTGGTGTCGCAGGCCATCGCCATCGTCATTGGCTTTACGGCCGGCGTGTGCGCGGGCTACTTTGGCGGCAAGGTCGACGCGGTCATCTCGTTCTGCATCCAGGTGTTCTCGAGCTTCCCGTTTCTGCTCTTCGCCATTGTGGTGATGTTTGCCCTGGGCCCCGGCCTCGTCAACCTCTACGTGGCGCTCGGCCTGCTCATGTGGACGAGCACGGCGCGCCTCATCCGTGGCGACGTGATGCGTCTCAAGGGCTCTGAATACATCCAGAGCTGCGTGCTCTCGGGTGGCAAGTCCATGCGCATCATCATGAAGCACCTGCTGCCCAACTGCATCTCCACCCTCATCGTCACCTCCACGCTCGGCATTCCCTCGGCGATCCTCTCCGAGGCGTCGCTGTCGTTTCTGGGCCTGGGCGTGCGCCCGCCCATGGCGAGCTGGGGCCAGATGATCTCTTCCAGCCAGGCCTTCATCCAGTCGAGCACCTACTACAGCGTGGCGCCCGGCATCGCCATCATCATCACCGTGATGGCCTTTAACCTGCTCGGCGACGCCCTGCGCGACGCCCTCGATCCCAAGATGCGCTCGTAGGAGGGGAGGACTCATGACTGACACCAAGACCAGCACTGCCGAGAACGCGGCGGCGGCCCCGCACAAGGCCGAGACCCTGCTTGAGGTCGATGACCTCTCCGTGACCCTCTTCACCGAGGACGGCGCGCTTCCGGCCATCCGCAACCTCTCGTTTAGCATGCGCAAGGGCGAGACGCTCGCCGTGGTGGGCGAGAGCGGCTGCGGCAAGTCGATGACGGCGCTCTCCGTGATGGGGCTTTTGCCCCAGCCGCCCGCGAAGGTGGTGGGCGGCGCCATTCGCCTCGAGGGCACCGACCTCACCAAGATCAGCCGCGACGAGATGCGCGAGTTCCGCGGCTCCAAGATCGGCATGATCTTCCAGGAGCCTATGACGAGCTTGAACCCCGTCATGCGCGCCGGCCACCAGATCCGCGAGGGCATCCTCGTGCACAACCCCAAGATGCCCAAGGCCGACGCCGACGCCCGTGCCCTCGAGATGATCAAGCTCGTGGGCATCCCCGCGCCCGAGAAGGTCTTCAAGAGCTACCCGCATGAGCTCTCCGGCGGCATGCGCCAGCGCGTCATGATCGCCATGGCGCTTGCCTGCCAGCCAAGCCTGCTCATCTGCGACGAGCCCACCACGGCGCTCGACGTTACCATCCAGGCGCAGATCCTGCAGCTCATCGACCGCATGCGCGAGGAGCTGGGCACGGCCGTCATGCTCATCACCCACGACATGGGCGTGGTCTCTGAGATGAGCGACTGGGTGGCCGTCATGTACGCTGGCCACCTCGTGGAGTACACCCGTGCCTCCGAGCTCTTCTCGGCGCCCAAGCACCCCTACTCCATCGGCCTCATCAACTCCATCCCCTCGCTCGACAGCGACGGCTCCAAGCTCTATGCCATCCCGGGCAACGTCCCCATGCTCAACGAGCTTCCGCAGGGCTGCCCCTTCCATCCGAGGTGCCCGCACGCCAGGGACGTGTGCCGCACCAAGTGCCCGCACGCAAAGCCGCTTGCTGATGACGCGAGCCACACGGTGGCCTGCTGGATGTTTGATGCTGAGGAATGGGGTGAGTAGCGTGGGCAAGACCGTAGACATGAACGACGTGGTGCTTAAGGTTGAGGGCCTCACCAAGCGCTACCCAGTGAAGAAGGGTGTCTTTGGCAAGGCGCAGAGCTTTGTGCACGCGCTTGAGGACGCCAACTTTGAGGTTCACCGCGGCGAGACCTTCGCCATCGTGGGCGAGTCGGGCTGCGGCAAGTCCACCACGGGCAAGTGCGTGCTGCGCCTGACCGAGCCCACCGAGGGCAAGGTCATCCTCGATGGCGAGGACTTCACCTCCCTTAAGGGCGAGGCCCTCACGAAGGCGCGCCAGAAGATGAAACTCATCTTCCAGGACCCGTATTCCTCGCTCAACCCCCGCATGACGGTGGCCGACATCATCGCCGAGCCCATCGACATCGCCGGCACCTACAAGACGCGCGAGGAGCGCGACGCCCGCGTCGAGCAGATCATGCAGGCCGTGGGCCTCGACCTCGCCTTCAAGTACCGCTATCCGCACGAGTTCTCCGGCGGCCAGCGCCAGCGCATCGGAATTGCCCGCGCCATCGTGCTCGAGCCTGAGGTTGTGGTGTGCGACGAGCCGGTCTCGGCGCTCGACGTCTCCGTGCAGGCCAAGGTCATCAACCTGCTTGAGGATCTTCAGGCCGGGCTCGGCCTCTCCTACATCTTCATCAGCCACGACCTCTCGGTGGTGAAGCACATCTCCGACACGGTGATGGTGATGTACCTGGGCCACACCATGGAGCTCGCCAGCAAAGACGACCTGTTCTCCGAGCCGCTGCACCCCTACACCAAGGCGCTGCTCGACGTCATTCCGCGCATCAGGCACGAGCGCATCCAGGACAAGCGCATCCTGCAGGGCGACGTTCCCAGCCCCACCAACCCGCCGGCGGGCTGCGTGTTCCACACGCGCTGCGCCAAGTGCATGAAGGTGTGCTGCGAGCGCGCGCCCGAGGTGCGCGAGGTGCGTCCCGGTCACAAGTGCGCCTGCCACCTCTATGATGAGGGCCTCACCGAGGACGACCGCACGCCCGTGCCCATCAAGGCAGCCGAGGCGCTGCAGCTGTAGCGTGGCGTCTCCCGGGCGCGCGCCTGTGCTGTCCTTTTGTCATGGTGCGCCCAAGGGCGTAGACTAGCTACATACAAAAGCCTTTGCGACCCTGCGCGCTTGCGTGGGGTCGCACTTGTGAGAAGCGAGGTTTGGTATGACCGACGTCGTGGAGCGCCTCATCCGCTATTGCGAGGTGCCCTCCCAAAGTGACCCGCTCACCGCCCAGAGCGTGCCCTCCACGCCCAAGCAGTTTGACATGGCACGCCTGCTCGAGCGCGAGCTCATAGAGCTGGGCGCCGAGGACGTGGCGGTGGACGAGCACGCCTACGTCACGGCGCAGTGGCCGGCAAGCGAGGGCTGCGAGAGCCTGCCTGCGCTCGGGCTGTGCTGTCACATCGACACGGCGTGGCAGAGCTTTGGCGACCCGGTGCATCCGCGCGTGGTGCACTACGAGGGCGGTTCGCTCGTGATGGGTGAGGTAGGGGAAGAGCTCGTTGAGGTGACGCCCGAGGAGTGCCCGGCGCTGGCGCGCTTTTGCGGCACAGACATCGTGTGCACCGACGGCACGAGCCTGCTCGGCGGCGACGACAAGGCGGGCATCGCCATCGTGATGGCGTTGCTCGCCCGCATGAGGAGCGACACGAGCATCGCCCACCCGCGCCTCGCCCTTGCCTTTGTCCCCGACGAGGAGATTGGCCACGGTGCCGCCCTGCTCGACCTCGAGAAGTGGGGCGCGACCTGGGGCTACACGCTGGATGCGGGCCCGCTCGGCGAGGCGTGCTACGAGAACTTCAACGCCGCCGAGGCCAAGCTCTCCGCGCGCGGCTTTAGCGTGCACACCGGCACGGCCAAGGGGCTCATGGTCAACGCGTCCGAGGCCATCATGCGCTTCCACCAGCTGCTGCCTGCCCAGGAGCGCCCGGAGTTCACCGAGGGGCGCGAGGGCTTCTTCTATCTCGAGCGCATGCAGGGTGGGTGCGAGGAGGCGTCGAGCGCCTACATCATCCGCGACCACGACGCCACGCGCTTTGAGGCGCGCAAGGAGCTCATGCGCAGCGCTTGCCGCCTCGTGAACGAGCAGTTTGGCCGCGAGGTGCTCACCCTCGAGATTGCCGACCAGTACCCCAACATGCTCGAGGTGGTGCGCCATCACATGCACCTGGTGGAGAATGCGCGCCTGGCCTTTGCCGCCCACGGCGTGGAGATGCACGCCATCGCGATGCGCGGCGGCACCGACGGCGCCCAGCTCTCGTTTAGGGGATTGCCGTGCCCCAACCTGAGCGCGTGCTACTACAATGCTCACGGCGTAAAAGAGTTTGTGCCCGTTCGCGAGCTTGAGTGCATGGTGGATGTCATGCAGACGCTCGTGGGACGCTACGCACAGCCACAGGAGGAGATGTAATGACGAAGAAGACCTACGGCGCCGATGCCGCCTGGCTCACCGAGACCACCCGCAAGCTCGTTGAGGTGGACTCGACGGTTGGCTACTATCCTGAGATCGAGCCCGTGCTTGCCGCCATGGTGGCCGAGTATGGCTACACCATGGAGTGGGATCGCAAGCACACCGGCTACGTGCGCGTTCCCGGCGCCGACCACAGCCGCTGTGTGTGCATCGGTGCCCACCTCGACACCATCGGCCTCATCGTGCGCGGCTTTAACGAGGACGGTACCCTGCGCGTGCGCCAGCTTGGCGGCATCAACTACCACAGCATCGAGGGCGAGTGCGTGCGCATCCACTGCCGCAACGGTAACGTGGTGATGGGCCAGGTTATCTGCAAGCACCACTCCGTGCATGTGTGGACCGAGGCCAAGACCGACGAGCGCACCGAAGACACCATGGCCGTCTCCATCATCGGCGACGTTTCGAGCGAGGCCGACGCCCGTGCCCTTGGCGTTACCGAGGCTGCCATTGTGAGCATCGACCCTCACTTTGAGGCTTTTGACAACGGCTACATCGTGAGCCGCCACATCGACGACAAGGCCTGCGTGGCCGCCTTGCTCGGCGCCCTGCGCTGGATGCACGGCGAGCAGTTTGTCCCCGCGTGCGATGTCCTCATGGCCTTCCCGATCTTTGAGGAGATTGGCCACGGCGGCGCCTACATTCCCGAGGAGGTCTCGGAGTACGTGGCCGTTGACATTACCCTCATCGGCCCCGACTACAACGCCGACGAGCACTCCGTGGGCATCATTGCCTCCGATGCCCACGGCCCGTATGACTGGGACCTCTCCAACCGCCTCATTGGCTGCGCCGAGCAGCAGTTTGACGAGAGCGAGTGGAACACCCAGGTGTGCTTCCACTACAGCACCGACGCCATGGCTGGCTACATCAAGGGTGCCAACGTTGCCGCGGCCGCCTTTGGCCCGGCGTGTCTCAACACGCACGGCCGCGAGCGCTGCCACGTGGACGCCATCGTCCGTACGCAGCAGCTGACCTGCGCCTATATCGAGGCCCTTTAGTTGCTTGCGAGCGCTCGCGGGTTGGGCCGCGAGTGCCCGCCCGGGGAGCCGCCTCTATCACTGCCTGCTCAGACAGTTCCCGCGCTTCGAGCTGCGGAACTCGCATTCAGCGATATAGGTGGGCTCCCTTGCAAGGGCGTCGCAGGTTGAGCTGGAAGTCCTTGCGATGCGTGATGTATTGCCTGCGGTGCTGTAGGGTATATGTTCACTTTGATGAATTAAACGTTGGCCTCGGGCTTGGGTTCGGGGCTTTTTGGTTTTATGGAGGCTGAACATGGCAGGCGGCGGGTTCAACAAGTGGATGCGAAACGCTGAGGACAAGATGGTGGAGTGGTCGCGTGGCCGCCATGGGGCAGACGAGCTCTCCACTGCCGTTGCCAACGTGGCGTTTGTGCTCATCGTCATTGACCTGTTTGCGCGCACCAGCTGGATGAGCCTCGCCTCGCTTGTGCTTTTGGGCTATGCGTGGTTCCGCATCTCTTCCAAGAACAGCGTGAAGCGCAGCCAAGAGAATGCCGCTGCCATGAAGGCCGCTGGCCCCGTCATTTCCTTTTTTGCCAACCCTGTGGCTGCCGCGCGCGAGCAGAAGAGCTATAAGCACCTTGCGTGCCCACACTGTGGTCAGCGCATGCGCATCCCGCGCGGCAAGGGTAAGGTGCGCGTCACCTGCCCCAAGTGCAAGACCCGCTTTGACGGCAAGGCGTAGGGTCATGGCGGGGGAGCTCGAGGAGCTGCGCGCAGCTTGTGACGTGGAGCGTTTGGGAGCGCTGCCTGCCGAGGCGCCCGCCGCTCGCGTGAGTGCCGAGGGCATGCCCGCCACGCGTCGCGGGGCGCCAGGCGGGATGCGCACGGTGTTTCTCGCTGGCGGCATTGCCTCGGGCAAGTCTACGGTGGCCAAGCTTCTGCGCGAGCGTGGTGCATGGCTGTGCGACCTCGACCAGGTCTCGCGCGAGGTGCTTGAGCCGGGAAGCGAGCTTCTGGGCGAGATTGCCGCCGAGTTTGGAAGCGACCTCATCGACCCCTTTACCGGCGAGCTCAACCGTCGCCTGCTTGCCGAGCGCGCATTCGCGAGCGCGGAGGCAACGGAGCGTCTCGAGGACATCGAGATGCCGGCCATCAAGGCGCGTCTGGCGCAGATCCTCACCAATACCTGTTGCGCTGCCGCAGCACCTACGGTTGCCGTGGTGGAGGTACCACTGCTCGACCGCGTGGAAGACCTGCTGCCCTTGGCGGACGAGGTACTTGTGGTGGTGGCGCCACTGGCGCTTCGTCGCGAGCGCGCGCAGGGACGCGGTATGGACGCCGCAGACTTCGACGCCCGCGTGGAGCACCAGCCCAGTGACGACTACCTTCGCTCCCATGCCACCTATGTCATCGACAACGCCGGCGATGCCCGGGCGCTTGAGGCTGCCGTGGATGCGTGGTGGGGCGAGCGCTAGCGTCGCCGTTGGTGGCGCCGCCGGGCGAGTTCCGCAGCGAAGCGAGGGCTGTCCGAGCTCGGGACGATGGCCCCCGGCTACCCCCACGCGAGCGCAAATGGCAGGTGGCGAGGTGCACCAACAGGTGAGGCCTCGGGCATATCGTGCCGGGCGAGTTCCGCAGCGAAGCGAGGGCTGTCCGAGCCCGGCATGATATGCCCGAGGCCCCAGCCGCGCGGCTGCATTAAATATATGCAAACGTATGTACGATTGCGGCCGTTTTGGGTACACTGGCTCTACGCAGAGATTGGGGGAGCCATGCCACAGAGCAACGTGGAACAGCAGCAAGTGACCGGGCATGTGGGCGCGGAGCTGCGCCGCTTTGGCGTGGAGACGGCAGGCGTGCCGCTCAAGGTGGTCTCTCCGTTTGAGCCAGCCGGTGACCAGCCAGCGGCCATCAAGAGCTTGGCCGAGGGCATCGGGGAGGGCCTGCGCTATCAAACGCTGCTGGGCGTCACGGGCTCGGGCAAAACGTACACCATGGCAAAGACCATCGAGGCCGTGAACAAGCCCACGCTCATCATGGAGCCCAACAAGACGCTTGCCGCCCAGGTGGCCAGCGAGATGAAGGAGCTCTTTCCCAACAACGCCGTCGTGTACTTTGTGAGCTACTACGATTATTACCAGCCCGAGGCCTACGTGCCGCAGTCTGACACCTACATCGAGAAGGACGCCTCCATCAACGAGGAGGTGGAGAAGCTGCGTCACCAGGCAACGGCGAGCCTGCTTTCGCGGCGCGATGTCATTGTGGTTGCCTCGGTGAGCTGCATCTACGGCATTGGCTCTCCGGAAGACTACGCGGGGCTTGCCCCCAACGTCTCCAAGGAAGAGCCGCTCGAGCGCGACGACCTTATCCGCTCGCTCATAGACATCCAGTATGACCGCAACGACGTTGACCTTGCTCGTGGCTGCTTTCGCGTGCGCGGCGAGCGCGTGGATGTGTTTCCGCCATATGCCGAGCATCCCCTGCGCATCGAGTTCTTTGGCGATGAGGTGGAGCTCATCGCAGAGATTGACGAGCTTACGGGCGAGTTGCTGCGCGAGTTTGACGCCATCCCCATTTGGCCGGCGAGCCACTACGTAACCGAGCGCCCCAAGATCAACAACGCGCTCGATACCATCAACAACGAGCTTACCGAGCGCCTGGGCCAGCTCAAGGCCTCAGACAAGCTGCTTGAGGCGCAGCGCCTGCAGCAGCGCACAGCCTACGACCTTGAGATGCTTGAAAACATGGGGTACTGCAACGGCATCGAGAACTACTCGCGCCACTTGGATGGTCGCAAGCCCGGTGAGCCCCCGTTTACCCTCATCGACTACTTCCCCAAGGACATGCTCTGCATCATTGACGAATCACACGTGACGGTGCCGCAGATCCGCGGCATGCACGAGGGAGACCGTTCGCGCAAGATCACCCTGGTGGAGCACGGCTTTCGCCTGCCAAGCGCGCTTGACAACCGTCCCTTGCGCTTTGACGAGTTTGAGGCGCGCGTCCCGCAGTTTGTGTACGTGAGCGCCACCCCCGGAGACTACGAGGAGCAGGTGACCCAGCGCCAGGTTGAGCAAATCATTCGCCCCACGGGCCTGCTTGACCCCAAGATTGAGGTGCGTCCCATCCGCGGGCAGATCGATGACCTAACGGAGGAGATTCGCGAGCGAGTGGCCAAGCGCGAGCGCGTGCTGGTGACCACGCTCACCAAGCGCATGGCAGAAGACCTCACCGACCACCTGCTCGACGAGGGCTTTAAGGTCAACTACATGCACTCAGACACGGCCACGCTTGACCGTGTGGACATCATTCGTGACCTGCGCACGGGCAAGATTGACGTGCTTGTGGGCATCAACCTCTTGCGCGAGGGCCTCGACATCCCCGAGGTGTCGCTCGTGGCGATCCTCGATGCCGACAAGGAGGGCTTTTTGCGCAACCGTCGCTCGCTCATCCAGACGATGGGTCGTGCAGCGCGTAATGCCCATGGCGAGGTGGTGATGTACGCAGACGTGGTGACCGATTCCATGCGCATCGCCATCGACGAGACGCGCCGCCGCCGTGCCCTGCAGGAGGCATACAACGAAGAGCACGGCATCGTGCCACGCACGGTGAAGAAGTCCATCGCCGATATCTCGAGCTTCATTGCCCAAGCGGAGGAAACCGTGGGCAACAAAACGCGCGACCGCCATGGCACCGGCAGCCACGGTGCGTTTGAGAGCCTGAGCGAGGGCGCGGGGGAGAGCGCAGACGCACGCGATGCCGAGACGGCGCAGGCGGTTGCGGCCGAACTGGCGCGCAGCCTGCCTCGCGAGGAGCTTACGCGGCTCATGGAGACGCTCGAGGCAGACATGGCCGCCGCGAGCGAGGCCATGGACTTTGAGCGCGCCGCTACCCTGCGCGACCAGCTCGTGGAGCTTCGCACCAAGGTGGAGGGAACCACCGAGGACGAGGTGATGGCGCGCCTCAAGGCCGGAGCCCGCAAGGGCAGCGCCCACGCCACAAGGCGCAAGTACCGCCCGCGCAAGAAGTAGCTTGAGGGCGCACGGGCAAATGCCCACTCGCACAGTGGCCTTTCAAAAATCAAGGGTTGACCCTTATTAATTTTGCGCAAAAATGCTACCTCGGGTCCGCGAACGGTCGTAATTTAGCCGCGAACGGTAAAACTGAGGCTGCATTTTTGCGACCCCAAGCACAACCTCTCGCCACCTGCGGCGCAAGCTGCGGGTGGCTCTCGTTTTGCTTGCCGCCGCAGCCGCACGCCTCAAGGCACGCAGGAGGCGCGCACCATGTTTGAGATGCAGGTTCCGTTTGACCATACCACCAAGACCGTCCGGCTCGAGGATAAGAACTTCGCCGGCACGCTCATCGGCCATCAAAACGAGTTCCATACTGACAAGTCCCAGGAGCAGCTGGTTGAGGAGGCGCTCGACCGCCCGTATTGCTCGCCTACCCTCGAGGAGCTCTGCGCCGGCAAGAAGGACATCGTCATCATCAGCTCCGACCACACGCGCCCGGTTCCCTCGCGCGTGACCATGCCCATCGAGCTGCGCCGCATTCACGCCGCCGCACCCGACGCCCGCGTGCGCATACTCGTTGCCACCGGCATGCACCGCCCCTCCACGCACGAGGAGCTCGTTGCCAAGTACGGCGAGGAGATCGTCGCCAACGAGGAGATCGTCATGCACGTTGCCACCGACGACGCCATGATGACCAAGATTGGCACCCTGCCCTCTGGTGGCGAGTGCATCATCAACAAGATTGCCGCCGAGGCAGACCTGCTGCTTGCCGAGGGCTTCATCGAGCCGCACTTCTTTGCCGGCTTCTCTGGTTCGCGCAAGGCCGTGCTGCCGGGCGTCGCAAGCTACAAGACCATCATGTACAACCACAACGGCCAGTTTGTGAACGACAAGAACTCGCGTCCCGGCAACCTCGCCCACAACATGGTTCACGAGGACATGATGGCCGCCGCCGAGATGGCCCACCTCGCCTTCATCCTTAACGTGGTGCTCAACGGCAACCACGAGGTCATCGGCGCGTTTGCCGGCGACTTCCACGAGGCGCACGCCGCGGGCTGCGCGTTTGTGGACGAGCTGGCCGGCGTGGACAAGGTGCCGTGCGACATTGCCATCACCACTAACGGCGGCTACCCGCTCGACCAAAACATCTACCAGGCCGTGAAGGGCATGACGGCGGCCGAGGCCACGCTTGAGGACGGCGGCGTCATCATCGACATTGCCGGCTGTGCCGACGGCCACGGTGGCGAGGGCTTCTACAAGTCCATCTCGGAGAGTGACCCGGCGGCCTTTGAGCGCCAGTGCATCGAGACACCCAAGGACAAGACCCTGCCCGACCAGTGGACGGCGCAGATCTTTGCCCGCATCCTCGCCCATCACCCCGTGATCATGGTCACCGACCTGTGCGACCACAAGATGCTCGAGGACATGCACATGATTGCCGTCAACACCGTTGGGGAGGCGCTCGAGAAGGCCTTTGAGCTCAAGGGGGCAGACGCCCGCGTGGCGGTTATCCCCGACGGCCTGGGAGTGGTGGTGCGCTAGGGGCACGCCCGCTTTGGCTTATGTACTACGGGGCGCTTAGGGGAGGCGTTCCGTTTGCTTGCACGTAGATAGGCGCCGGGATACGCCCGGCTCGCACGGAAGGAAGCACATGCCGTACAACATCTTTGCCGAGTTTGCCTCAACCGCCCTCATGATTGTCTTTGGCGTGGGCGTGCACTGTGACGAGGTGCTTAAGGGCAGCAAGTACCGTGGCAGCGGCCACATGTTTGCCATCACCACCTGGTCGTTTGGCATCTCGGTGTGCCTGTTCATCTTTGGTGGCTCCATCTGCATGAACCCCGCCATGGCGCTCGCTCAGGCCATCATCGGCCTCATCCCCTGGACGAGCTTCGTGCCGTACGTGATCGCCGAGATGCTGGGCGCGTTTGTGGGCGCCGTCATCGCGTGGGTAATGTATGCCGACGACTTCAAGGCCTCCGAGGACTCCGTTGACCCGGTGGCCGTGCGCAACATCTTCTCCACCAACCCCACCAAGGAGTCGCTCGACCTGCCGCGCAACTTCTTTGTCGAGGCCTTTGACACCTTTGTGTTCCTCACGGGCATCCTGTGTATCGCGAGCCGTGGCGGCGACAACCTCATCGCCGTGGCCATCTCGGTGGGCCTGCTTGTGTGGGCCGTGGGCATGGGCCTGGGTGGCGTCACCGGCTTTGCCATGAACCAGGCGCGCGACCTTGGCCCCCGCATGGCCTACCAGCTGCTGCCCATCGGCAACAAGTGCGACAACAACTGGAAGTATGGTCTGTGCGTGCCGGGCATCGCTCCGTTTGTGGGCGCTGTGTGCGCCGCGCTGTTCGTGACCGGCGTGTTGGGGCTCTTCTAGCTCGTAGGCATTGGGCAAGGGGCAGTTCATTGCGGCTAGAATGCCCCGTCACGTCAGGGTCAAGGCTTTGCCTCTAGCCTGCGCGCTCAGCTGTCGGCGCGTCTGGGCAGGCATGCCTTGAGGCCCGCATCGCAAAACGCAGCTGCCACATGGGCGCGGCGCTCGATGGTCTCACCGTCGGGCGCCGCGTCTTCGTAGAGGTAAAAGTGGCGCCCCCTACTCGCCCAAAAACACGATCCCCGCCTGCGCGCGCACCTCGTCGCAGATGGCGAGTGCGGTGAGCGAGCAGCTCTCGTAACGCTCGAGCGCCACGGGTGCCGCAAGCTCGCCCCAGGGGGTGGGCACGTTCTCGCCGCGCACAAGGCGTACGAAGTTGGCGAGCTCATACACCATGTTGTTGGCGCAGGTGCTCGCGCTCAGCTGCTCGCACGAGCCGCCTGCGGCCTTGGTCGTGAGGGCCGCGCGATCAGGCGTGCCGCGCCGCGTGAGCGTTACAAGCTGGGGCGCCGACATGGCGTCGAGCGTGATGGTGCCCAACTCGCCCTCGATCTGGCTGGGCAGGAGGTCTTGCGAGATCTTGGAGTAGGCGAGCTCTACCACGAGACCTGCGGCAGCGCTGCCCTCGTCGTAGCAGCACAGCACAGAGCCCGCTCCGTCAATGACGCCGCCGGTGGGCTCGTTCTCGGCGCTGGCCACCAGCGCGGGTGCGGCCATGATGCGGCTGGGCATGCCAAAGAGCGCGGCGGCGGGCTCCACGCAGTAGATGCCGATGTCCATGAGGGCGCCTGTTGCCATGCGGGCGTCAAAGATGTTGGTCTGGCGCCCTGCCAGCACCTCGTCGTAGCGCGAGGAATACTTGCCAAAGCGGAAGCTCGCGCGCCTCACGCGACCCAGCTCGCCGGCGGCAAGCGCGCGGCTCACGGCGATCCAGGCCGGGTCGTGCATGGGACGCATCGCCTCAAGCGCAACCACGCCGCTCTCGTGCGCGGCGGCAAAGAGTGCCTCGGCATCTTGGCGCCTGGCGCACAGGGGCTTCTCCACCAGCACATGCTTGCCGGCTCGGACGCAGGCGAGCGCCTGCTCAAAGTGGATGGCGTTGGGGCTCGCAAGGTAGACGGCGTCTACCTCGGGGCTCGCGGCGAGCTCGTTGAGCGAGGAGAAGGCGAGCGCGGCGCTGTGGCGCTCGGCGAATGCGCGGGCACTCTCTTCCGTGCGCGAGTATGTGGCCACAAGCTCGATGCCCTCCGTGAGCGAGACGGCCTCGATGAGCGCGTCGGTGATGACGCTCGTGCCAATGGTTGCAAGCCTCATGGTATCCATGGAGTCTCCTTTGCCGAGTATGGGGCGGATGGGGCAATCGTAGCGCTTGCGAAGTTTTGGCGCGAGCGTGCTCGGCGCGGGTCATGCCCAAGGTATCCGGTATGCTAGTTGGCGTTGGCTAACAGTTGCGCCCGTTTGGGGCGGGCGTATCAAGGCATGTGCGCCGCGGCATTGCCCGCGCATTTTTTGTCGCACATGCGCACGAGGAGGTTGCATGTTTGAGAAGCGGCTCTTTTCGCTGGTAAGCGAGGCCACGCCCTACATTGTGGCCAGCGTGGTCTTCAAGTGGCTCGCGCTGGTGGCAAACATCGTGGTGATGGGAAGCATCGCGCACGTCCTGCAGGTGGCGCTCGAGGCGGCGGGAATCGCGGCCGCGGGCGCGACGGGGCAGGCTGGCTGGGCCGGCTTTGCGGCCGCCCAGGCGCAAGCGCTGCCCGCGCTCGCGGCGGCGATGCTCGTGCGCGTGGTGGCAATCTATCTCGCCCAGCGCATGGGCGACAAGGCGGCATTCGTGGCCATGCGCCGCGTGCGCTCACTCATCTATGCCAAGCTCTCGGCGCTTGGCCCCAGCTACGCCGAGACGGTGAGCTCTGCCGAGGCGGTGCAGACGAGCGTGGAGGGTGCCCAGCAGCTCCAGGTGTACTTTGGCGGCTACCTGCCCCAGCTCTTCTACTCGGTTCTGGCGCCGCTCACCCTGTTTGTGCTGCTTGTGGGCCAGGCTGGACTGCCGGCGGCACTGCTTATGGTGTGCGTGCCCATCATCCCGGCCTCCATCATGGCCGTGATGAAGAACGCCAAGAAGATCGGCGAGGCCTACTGGGGCAGCTACGTTGACCTGGGTGGCATGTTCCTCGAGGCCGTGCAGGGCCTCACGACCCTCAAGGTCTACCAGGCCGACGCCAGCTGGCACGAGCGCATCAACAAGGAGGCCGAGCGCTTCCGCGTGGCCACCATGAACCTGCTCGTGATGCAGCTGCGCTCCATCTTCGTGATGGATCTTGTGGTGTACATGGGTGCCGCCCTTGGCATCATCGTGGCGGTGGCGCAGCTCGCCTCGGGCACCATCACCTTTGGCGCGGCCTTCCTCGTGGTGTTTCTCTCGCAGGAGTTCTTCTTGCCCATGCGTCGGCTGGGCTCGCTGTTCCACACGGCGATGAACGGCATGGCGGCAAGCCGCCGCATGTTTGACATCCTCGACGCCCCCGAGGCCCAGCGCGGTAGCGCCGAGCTTTCTGGCGCCGGCGACATCGAGCTTGCGGGCGTGGGGTATGCCTATGGCGAGACGCAGGTGCTCGCGGGCGTTGACGCGCGCATCGCGCGCGGCAGCCTCGTGGCGCTTGTGGGCGAGAGCGGCGGCGGCAAGTCTACGCTGGCGGCCATCATCGCCGGGCGTAAGGGTGCCTACCAGGGCAGCGTGCGCATTGGCGGCGTGGAGCTCGCCGACGCAACGGCCGCCTCGCTCATGCGCGCGGTGACGCTCGTGCCCACCAACGGCTACCTCTTTGCCGGTACCCTGCGCGAGAACCTGCTGATTGCCTGTCCCGATGCCTCTGACGAGGCGCTGTGGGAGGCGCTCGCGCGCACCCGCGTGGATGGCTTTGTGCGAGCAGCGGGCGGGCTTGAGCTCGTGCTTGCCGAGGGCGGCACCAACCTTTCGGGCGGTCAGCGCCAGCGCGTGTGCATGGCGCGTGCCCTGCTCCACGACTCGCCCGTGTACGTGTTTGACGAGGCCACGAGCAACGTTGACGCGGCAAGCGAGGCTGCCATTGGCGAGGTCATCGCGGGGCTTGCGGGCGAGCACACAGTGCTGGTGGTGGCGCACCGCCTCTCAACCATCGTGGACGCCAGCGAGATCCTCGTGATGGAGGGCGGGCGCGTGGCCGAGCGAGGCAGCCATGAGCAGCTGCTTGCGGCCGGCGGCGTGTATGCGCGCATGTGGGCGCAGCAAAGCGAGCTTGCGGCCTTTGCCGCCGAGCAGGGAGCCGCGAGCGACATGGCCGAGGAGGCCGCGTGTGCCGAGGATGGTACCGTCGTGCCCGCGCGCGTGGCACAGGCCGGGGTCGCATCTGCCGCTGCGGGCGCAGCGTCTGCCGCCGTGCCCCGCCAGCGCTCGGCTTTCGCCGTTATGCGTCGCATGATGGGGCTTGTGCGCCCGCTTGCCGGCTGGCTCGTGCTTGCGGTGGCGCTCGGTGCTGTGGGCATGCTTGCGGCAGCCTTTGTGCCGGCGTTTGGTGCCTTTGGCCTCATGGAGGCGATCGCCCAGCCCACGGGGCTCGGCCTTGTGGGTGCCTGCGTGCTCTGCGCCGTCTGCGGCGTGGTGCGCGGGCCGCTCCACTACGGCGAGCAGCTCTGCAACCACTACATCGCCTTCCGCCTGCTCGCCCACGTGCGCGACCTCGTGTTTGCGGCGCTGCGTCGCCTGGCGCCGGCCAAGCTCGAGGGCCGTGGCAAGGGCGAGCTCGTGAGCCTCGTCACCTCAGACATCGAGCTGCTCGAGGTGTTCTACGCCCACACCATCTCGCCCATTGCCATCGCGCTTGCGGTGGTGGCTGTCATGGAGGCGTTCCTCGCAAGCATCTCGGCGACGCTTGCCCTCTATGCGCTCGTGGCCTACGCGCTCGTGGGCATCGCGTTGCCGTGGGTGGCGAGCAAGCTCTGCGGCACGGCGGGGCGTGCGAGTCGCGATGCGGTGGGTGCCATGGGCGCCTACGTGCTCGACGGCCTGCGCGGCATGTCCGAGAGCATCCAGTACGCGGGAACCGAGACTCGTGCGCGCGGCCTCGATGAGCTCACCGAGCGTACCGGAGCCATTGACGCGCGTCTCCAGCGCCGCCAGGCGGCGAGCGAGGCTGCGGCAGACCTGCTCGTGTTGGGCTCGAGCCTGGGCATGCTCTGGGCGGCGCTCGGCCAGGTGGCGGCGGGGGAGCTCGGCCTCGCGCATGCCTTTGTGGCGACGTTTGCCTTCTTCAGCTCCTTTGGCGCCGTCATTGCGGTGAGCCGCTTGGGGGCGTCGCTTCAGGCCACGCTCGCGAGCGGGGCGCGTGTGCTCGACCTGCTTGACGAGCAGGCCGAGACGCCCGAGGTGACGAGGGGAGCAGACGTTGCCTTTGCCGGCGCCGCCGCCGAGGACGTGAGCTTCGCCTACGGCGCGGGTGCCTCCGCGGGCGCGGATGCAGGCGCAGGTGCGGGCTCGGGCGCCGCGCCATCTGAGCGCGAGCTCATCCTCGCCAATGTGAGCTGCGAGTTCCCGGCGGGCGAGATGGTGTGCATCTCGGGCCGATCCGGCTCGGGCAAGTCCACGCTGCTCAAGCTCCTCATGCGCTTCTGGGACGTTACGGCGGGCGCGGTGCGCATCTCGGGCGAGGACGTGCGCGGCATCAACACGGCAAGCCTGCGGGCCAACGAGGCGTTCATGACGCAGGAGACCCACCTGTTTGTGGGGACGCTTCGCGAGAATCTCCTGGTGGCGCGGGCAGACGCCACGGACGAGGAGCTCATGCGTGCCTGCGAGGCCGCCTCGCTCACCGCGCTCGTGGCCCGTTTGCCGCAGGGGCTCGACACGCCCGTGGCAGAGCTGGGAGACTCGCTCTCTGGCGGAGAGCGCCAGCGCCTGGGCCTTGCGCGCGTGTTCTTGAGCGACGCGCCCTTCGTGCTGCTCGACGAGCCCACAAGCGCGCTCGACGCCCTCAACGAGGCTGCCGTGATGCGCGCCGTGACGCGCCTGCGCGAGGCAGGCAAGACCGTGGTGCTCGTGAGCCATCGTGCCAGCACCGTGGCCTTTGCCGACCGCTTCTATTCCGTTGAGCATGGGAGGATGAGCTAGATGCCCACATCTGATGCGACGCAGCGCGGCTTTGGCGCCCCTGGCACCGGTAACCCGCGCGATACGCCCGAGCTTGCCGAGAAGCGTGTCGAGGAATCCGAGATGGTCTCGCAGATGATCGCCCTGTGGTGCCGTGGCCATCATTCGAGCGTCGCGCGCACCGAGGAGTGCCCCGTGGTGCGCGTGGGCTTTAACCGCGTGGTGCTCTGCCCCGAGTGCGCCGAGCTGCACGCCTACGCGCTGGCCCGCGTGGACCGCTGCCCCCACATGGGCACCAAAACGTTCTGCAGCGTATGCCCCACGCACTGCTATCGCGCCGCCCAGCGCGAGAAGATTCGCGAGGTGATGCGCTGGGCAGGACCACGCATGCTGCTCTACAAGCCGGTCCCTGCCATCAAGCACGCAGTGGTAACCATCCAGTCCAAGCGAGCCAGAAACAAAGAAAGCTAAGCAAAAGGGCGAGGCCTTCCGAGAAGGAAGCCTCGCCCTTTCTCATACCCGCCCATCTCCACGCGGGCGACCAGTGCTCTGCCTGCCGGTACAGCAGCATAAACGCAGGGCGCCCCCGGCTGTTACGGAGGGAGAGGCTGGGGACTTTGCGAAGCAAAGTGACCTCGACCGAAGTAACAGGCGGGGGCGCTCGGAGGGATGCGCTAGCCTACCAGCAGGCAGAGCAAACGCTATTTCTTGGCCTTGCCCTGGTTGGCGACGGCCTCGATCTTGGCGGCAATGGTCTCCGGGTCGCCGATGTAGCGCTTGTCGAGCACGTTGAAGTCGCGGTCGAGCGTGTAGACGCACGGAACGCCGGTGGGGATGTTGACCTCGAGGATCTCCTCGGGCGTGAGTTTCTCGAGCTTCATCACAAGCGAGCGCAGGGAGTTGCCGTGAGCGGCGATGAGGACGCGCTTGCCGGCGAGCATCTGCGGACGGATCTCGTCCTCAAAGTACGGCCAGGCGCGGGCGATGCAGTCCTTCAGGCACTCGGTGTAGGGGAGCTGGTCGGGAGCGATGTCGCGGTACATGTCCTGGACGTGCGGGTCGCGCTCGTCGCCGGCCTCCAGCGCAGGCGGCTGGATGTCAAAGCTGCGGCGCCAGATCTTGACCTGCTCGTCGCCGTGCTCGGCGGCGGCGTCGGCCTTGTTGAGGCCCTGAAGGGCGCCGTAGTGACGCTCGTTGAGCTTCCAGCTCTTGATGACGGGCAGCCACTCGCGGTCCATCTCGCGCAGGACGAAGTTCAGCGTGTGGATGGCGCGCTTGAGCTGGGAGGTGTAGCAGATGTCGAAGTCGTAGCCGGCCTCCTTGAGGGCGCGGCCGCCAGCGGCAGCCTCCTTCTCGCCCGTCTCGGTGAGCTCAACGTCAGTCCAGCCAGTGAACAGGTTGAGCTTGTTCCACTCGGACTCACCGTGGCGGATGATGACGAGCTTCATGGTGTCGTCGCTCATGCATGCCTCCTTGTTTGCTGCGGGCACCCCTTGCGCCCGACATGTGCCAAACCTATAGTTTGCTATGGTCAACTTAAGGGAATGCCCTCGTTGTCAACCTTGGTAATGCTAGCAGAAAGGGGACACGCATGAGCCCTGCAGACATAGTGATTGCCCTTGTGGTTCTAGCGATCTTCGCCCTGTGCGTGAGGTCATGGGTTCGTTCGAGCAAGGCGGGGGAGTGCGTGGACTGCTCGCACGGTGGCTCCTGCTCAAGTCACTCCACCGGCCATTGCGAGCTCTCCGAGGACATCGTGGCCAACGCCGCCGCGGCCGCCGAGCGTGTCACGGCCAAGCGCGGAGACTGCGCCTGCGGCAAGTAGGGCCGATCGCTTGCGGCGCGCGCGGTGGTTGCGCTCGGGCGGGGCGCTCGGGTAACAGAGACGTAACACGCATATGTGATGATGCAGGCTGCCGAGCGCTGTTTCGGCGGCAATGCCATTACGTAGTCTGCGAGGTATCTCGATGACCAACGAGCAGAATATCGACTTTGTGCTGCGTACGGTCGAGGAGCGCGACATCCGCTTCGTCCGCCTGTGGTTTACCGACGTCCTGGGCAACCTCAAGTCGTTTGCCATCTCTCCAGAAGATCTTGAGGAGGCCTTTGACGAGGGCATCGGCTTTGACGGCTCCGCGGTGGACGGCTTTGCCACCCTCGAGGAGTCCGACATGCTGGCCTTCCCCGATGCCAGCACCTTCCAGATTCTGCCGTGGCGCCCTGACGAGGCCGGGGTGGCGCGCGTGTTCTGCGACATCAAGACGCCGTACCGCGAGCCCTTTGCGGGAGACCCGCGCGCGTGCCTACGCCGCGTGTTCCAGCAGGCAGACAACGCCGGCTACGTGCTCAATGTAAGCCCCGAGCTCGAGTTCTTCTACTTCAAGAACGACACCACGGTCTCTGAGGGCTCTGCTGTGCCCGAGCCGCTCGACCACGCCGGCTACTTTGACCTCACCCCCACAGACTCCGCCCGCGACCTTCGTCGCGACACCACCCTTGCGCTCGAGCAGATGTCCATTCCGGTGGAGTATTCCTACCATGCCATCGCACCCTCGCAAAACGGTGTGTCGTTGCGCTACTCCGAGGCCGTGACCTGCGCCGATAACATCATCACGGCACGTCTGGTGGTAAAGCAGGCGGCCGTGGCGCATGGCGCCTTTGCGTCGTTTATGCCCAAGCCCCTCTCGGGCACGGCGGGCTCGGCGCTGTTTTTGTGCGAGTCGCTCTTTGACCACGACGGCAACAATCTGTTCTGGGCGCAGGGCGCGGGCTCGGTGCATCACCTCTCCGAGCTGGCGCAGCACTACGTGGCGGGCATCCTCAGGTATGCGCCCGAGTACACGCTCGTGACCAACCCCACGGTCAACTCCTACAAGCGCCTCGTGCCCACGGGCGAGGTGCCCTGCTTTGCCACCTGGGGCTCCAAGAACCGCTCTGCCTTTGTGCGCGTTCCCACCTACAAGCCCGGCAAGCAGCTGAGCCGTCGCATCGAGCTGCGCAGCCCCGACCCAACCTGCAACCCCTATCTCACGCTTGCGGTGACGCTCGCCGCAGGCATGCGGGGCATCGAGGAGGGCCTTGAGCTTCCGGCCGAGACCAACCTGCCGTTTGGCCAGCTAGCCGAGAGCGGCGCCCAGCGCCTGCCGCGCGATCTTGGCGAGGCCGTGGAGGCGTTTGAGTCGAGCGAGCTCATGCGCGAGGTCTTGGGCGAGCACATCTTCAACTACCTGCTCAACGAGAAGCGCTCTGAGTGGGCCGAGTACTCCCAGACCGTCACCGACTGGGAGCTTCGCCACTACTACGGCGGCTTCTAGGCGCTCCGCAGGCGGCTTGCCCGCAGAGCCTCTTGTCCTCGAGGGCGCACCCTCACGTAAGCCCAACGCGGGCCGCAAGCATACCTTGCGGCCCGCGTTTTGTATATAACCGCATAAACGGCATGTAATCTTGTATCAAAGTGTTCAGGGAACTTTGGAATATGCAGAAATCCGAAAATAGTTGGGTCCATGATGCAAGTAGATGAGTACAATAGACGGCGACTTACAGCAGGCGGCGCCGAGCGCCGAGCGTATCGGGTGGGCCTTGGGGCCTGCCAAGGGAGGATTCATCATGGCTGACATGAGCAGGCGTTCGTTCATCGCTTCTATGGGTGCCGTTGCGGGCGCGGCTGCGCTTGCGGGCTGCGGCAGCACCGGCGGCAACACCGCCTCCACCACCGAGGCTGCCTCCAGCGCCGCCGCCACCGGCGACCTCGCGCTCGTGACGGCCGGCAAGTTCACCGTGGGCGTCTCGCCCGACTTCCCGCCGTTTGAGAACATGGAGGACGGCGAGTACGTGGGCATGGACATCGAGCTTGCCGCCAAGATTGCCGAGCAGCTGGGCCTCGAGGTTGAGTACAAGACCCTCCAGTTCGACTCCATCGTCCCGGCCGTTGCCGCCGGCGGCCAGATCGACGCCGGCATCTCCGGCATCACCGTCGACCCCAAGCGCGCCAAGGAGGTCGACTTCTCGCACTCTTACTACGTTGACGACCAGTGCATCGTCACCATGAAGTCCAACACCGAGGTCACCGCTGACGACCAGAGCGCCCTCGACGCCGATGGCAAGATCATTGCCTGCCAGTCTGGCACCACGGGCGAGTCCTACGCGCAGGAGAACTTCCCCTCCGCCACCGTTCAGCCCTACGGCAACGCCACGGACTGCTTCGCTGCCATGCAGGCGGGCCAGGCCGATGCCGTCATCACCAACAAGGCCGTGGGCAACAAGATGGTTGCCGACGCCTACCAGGACGCCCAGGTCATCAAGGAGATCGCCACGGGCGAGGAGTACGCCGTTGCCATCTCCCAGGACAACAACGCGCTGCTGAGTGCCGTTGACGGCGCCATTGACGCCCTTGAGGCGGACGGCACCCTCGATGAGCTCGCCACCACTTACCTCGGCTAAAAACTCAGGTACACTACCGTAACCAAAGCGCGCCCCCCACAGGGTGGCGCGCACAATGTCGGACCTGGCTTCCATGCCCCAGCCCTCGGGTTTTGGCGTGGGAGCCTTGCCCATGAGAGACGGACCTCACATGCATCTACCTCACAAGCACGGTGTGCGCCGCGCCCTGGCCCAGGCGGCGCTCTGCCTCGGTGTGGCCGGAGCGCTCTTCTGCGGCGCGGCCATGCCCGCCCATGCGCTCGAGACGGCCAAGCTTACGGCCCGCCCCAACTCTGACAGCACGAGTGACGTGTTGGGCGGCGTTGAGACGCGCATCACGTGGGAGGGCCAGGCCTCGGCAGACGAGCAGGTCTTGGGCCTCACGCTCACCCTGCCCGAAGGGACGGCCTACACCACCGACGACGCCAAGGTCACCGTGCTCTCGGGCGCAGACCTCATGACGCGCGAGAAGGTCAAGGCCTCCGTGAGCTCCGAGGGGCAAAAGGTCACCTTCGCCTTTGACGAGGGCCCGCTCAAGGCCGGCGCCTATGTGCGCATCGAGCTCTACGGCGTGGTGTTCCCGGCTGCGGGCGGCGAGATGGTGGTGGGCGTGAGCTACGAGGCTGCGGCTGCCGGCGCAGGCGCCGCCTCCCAGAGCGCGCTCACCGACGTGCCGGCCGTGGACGTCAAGGGCGTCACGCTCGTGGAGCAGATCTCGGGCTGGCTCGAGGAGCAGCCCTGGGTGGAGAAGTGGAACTCCAACAAGTTCCTCCGCCTGTTCTTGAACCCGCCCATCCTCGTCTCGAGCTTCCCCACGGTGTTCCGCGGTTTCCTCATGGCGCTCGGCATCGTGGTGGTGGCCTTCCCGCTGGCCATCCCCTTTGGTTTTGCGCTTGCCCTCATGCGCATCTCAAAACTGCGCGTGGCCCGCGCCCTTGCGGGCATTTACGTGAACATCGTGCGTGGCACGCCGGCGTTTCTCCAGATCTACATCGCCTTCTTTGGCCTGCCGCTCGCAGGTGTGCAGATCCCGAGCTATCCGTTGGGCGTGGTGGTGCTCGCCATGAACTCGAGCGCCTACCTCTGCGAGATCTTCCGCGCGGGCATCCAGTCCATCTCCAAGGGGCAGACGGAGGCGGCGCGAAGCCTCGGCATGAGCGCCTCGCAGACGATGATCTACATCATCATCCCGCAGACCATCCGCAACGTGCTGCCTACCATGACCAGCGAGTTTATCCTGCTGTACAAGGACACCTCGCTGCTTGCGGCCGTGGGCGTGATGGAAGTGGTCATGTACGCCAAGACTATCGTGGCCTCCACGGGCTCCATTACGCCCTACATCGTGGCCGCGCTGTTCTACCTCGTGGTGACGCTTCCGCTCGCGCGCCTCGTGGGAAAGCTCGAGGCCAAGCTCTTGGGCACCGACACCGGCTCGCGCAAGCGCAAGAAGCCGCTTAAGAGCGAGGGCGAAGTAACCGTTATCGACGGCGACCACATCGCCGGCCTGTAGGAGGAGCCATGAGCGACGAGACGCTGACCCAAGGCGCGCCCACGGCGGCTGCGCCGGGTGAGAACGTGCCTGTTAGCGAGCGCGAGGTTGTGGTTCAGATCCGCGACCTGCACAAGACGTACAACGAGGACACCGTGGTGCTCAAGGGCATCGATCTCGACGTGCACCGCGGCGAGGTAGTGGTGGTGCTCGGCCCTTCGGGCTCGGGCAAGTCCACGATGCTGCGCTGCGTCAACCTGCTCGAGACCCCCACGAGCGGCCACATCATCGTGGAGGGCACCGACATCACGGCCAAGGGCACCGACATCAACGCGGTGCGCACCAAGCTGGGCATGGTGTTTCAGCAGTTCAACCTCTTCCCGCACCTGAGCGTGAAGAAGAACGTGATGATCGCCCAGCAAAAGGTGCTCAAGCGCCCTGCCGAGGAGGCCGAGCGCGTGGCTCTGGCCGAGCTTGCCAAGGTGGGGCTCGCCGAGCGCGTTGACTACATGCCCTCGCAGCTCTCTGGCGGCCAGCAGCAGCGTGTAGCCATTGCGCGCGCCCTTGCGATGAGCCCGCACGTGATGCTGTTTGACGAGGCCACGAGCGCGCTCGATCCGGAGCTGGTGCGTGACGTCCTGGGCGTCATGCGTGACCTTGCGCGCGAGGGCATGACGATGATCGTGGTGACCCACGAGATGGGCTTTGCCCGCGACGTGGCCGACCGCGTGGTGTTCATGGACGGCGGTGTCATCGTGGAGCAGGGCACGCCCGAGGAGGTCTTTGACCACCCCCAGAGCGAGCGTACCCGTGCCTTCCTCGGCAACATCAAGGACGTGTAGGCGGCTGCGCTGGGGCGCGCTTGAGGCGGGCGTCGGGTGCGCTCGCCGTGCGCCGTGCCGTGCGCTGGGCGCGCTTGGGCTGTCTCGCGACGCTGGGTAAGACCCTCGGCTCGCCACTCGTCGTGAGGCACTGCCCCGCGACTTGTCGAGGCTTCGAGCGCAGCTCCTCGTAGGTATCAAATGATTGACGACGATGCCGGACATCCGTTGCGGGTGTCCGGCATTTTGTCTGCTCACGGAGTGTTTTAAGCCGTTCGCCGATGCAGGTCTTGTTCATTTAGTGGTATTCTAATCCCCATGTCTAGTTTTCCTTTTTGAGCTATTGCTGCTGGCAAGGGGGTCGTGATGCACCACAAGAAGGTTCTTCTCATCTCTCGTACCACGCGCCTTCATGAGCGCATGCGCGACCTATCGCATGCCCTGGACATCTCCACGCTCCTCGCCACGCCCGACACCTTTGACCAGGCCATCTCGAGCGGCAATGACTTTGACCTCGTGATTTTTGATCTTGTCGGCGTCCCTGATGACTTGGTGGGTCGCATCGATGCCTATACGCAGGATAACGGCTGCATCCCTCAGCTCTTGGTGGTTGACGAGGACAAACTCTCGGGGCTTCGCATGCCGGTGCAGGGGCATAACGACTTCATCCTCGCAAGCGCGGGCCAGGCAGAGTACGAGGTGCGCATGACGCAGCTGCTGTGGCCGGGCGAGGAAAACGTGCCGAGCGACATCGTGGTTATCGATAACATGACCATCAACCTTGCCACGTATCAGATCTACATTGATGACAAGCCCGTTGACCTCACGCTCATGGAGTACTCGCTGCTGAGCTTCCTGGCAACGCACCCCTCGCGCGCCTATTCGCGCGAGACGCTGCTGCATCGCGTATGGGGCTTTGAGTATTGCGGCGGTACGCGTACGGTTGACGTGCACATTCGTCGCGTGCGCTCCAAGGTGGGCCCGCAAGTTGCTTCCCACATCGCTACCGTCCGTGGCGTGGGGTACCTGTTCAGGCTCTAGCTTCTTGCTATGGTGCTGTGCCAGCCGCCGTCGCCACCCGCGACGACGGCTTTCTTGTTGCGTGGGGTGGTGGGCAGGCTTGGTTTCAGGCTAGATATCCCTCAATTTCAGGATGCTACAAGCGTTGTTGCACGTCAGTGAGCTCGAGCGTTTGGCGTGGTTGGGGGCCGCTTGGCGGGGTACAACATGAATCGTTGATTCACGAAAGACGGCCTTGGGCGTACTGCCTGGCCGTGCGATAGGGTTAGGAGCAGACCATGTCTGACAACATCGACCAGCGTCCCCCGTTCCCCGGCCAGGAAAGCGCCTCGCAGGATGTCGCCCCCCAGGCGCCCGCATACGTCGCAGCCTCCGCCGAGCAGGCGCCCACCCATCCTGCACCCAACGCCGCGCAGACCTCCGCAGGTCCCACGGCAAGCAGCTCCGAGCAGCCCACGCAGCAGGTGACGCCGGAGACCACGGCACAAGTGCCGCAGCCCTCGAGCTCGGACGGTGCCGCTGCCCCGAGCTGGTATGAGGCGGCAAGCCAGCGCGCGGCCGCTCGCACCGAGGGCGATGCCACGGGCACCACGTATCCCTTTGCCAACGTTGCCCCAACGGAGCGCTTTGCCACGCCTGCAGAGGCAGCCCCTGCCGCCGATGCTGCGCAGGCGGGCGCCGTGCCTCCCGTGGGCACCGTCCCTCCGGGCGCAAGCAGCGACAATGGCGCCAAGGATCCCAAGCACCATAAGAAGCACGAGCTTCCCCGTGCGGCCAAGATGGTTGCCTGGGGCCTACTTGGCGGTGTCATCGGCGCCGGCGCGCTCTCGGCGGTGCTACTGGGCACGGGTGTGATTGGCGCTTCCACGGCGAGCACCACAAGCACCTCCCAACAGGTCACCATCGACCCCTCAGACGAGGACACCACGCTTGCCAACGCCGTTGCCGCCAAGGCGCTGCCCTCGGTGGTCTCCATTAACGTCACCTCCAGCAGCAGCTCGGGCGTGGGCTCGGGCGTAATCCTCGACACGGACGGCAACATCCTTACCAACAACCATGTTATCGAGGACGCCGAGTCCATCTCGGTTTCGGTAAACGGCCAAAGCTATGACGCCACGGTGGTGGGCACCGACGAATCGAGCGACCTTGCTGTACTCAAGATTGACCCCAACGGCGCCACGCTCACGCCCATTGAGGTGGGCGACTCCTCGGCGCTTCAGGTGGGCGACTGGGTAATGAGCATCGGCAGCCCCTTTGGTCTTGAGCAGTCGGTGTCCACGGGTATCGTGAGCTCGCTGTATCGCTCAACCATGCTCCAGAGCAGCACGGGTAACAGCATCTACACCAACCTCATCCAGACCGACGCCGCCATTAACCCCGGTAACTCCGGCGGCGCACTCGTGAACTCCGAGGGCAAGCTCGTGGGCATCAACTCCATCATCGAGAGCTCGAGTGGTTCGAGCTCGGGCGTGGGCTTTGCCATTCCGGGCAACTATGCCGTTGAGGTGGCGCAGAAGCTCATTGCTGGCGAGACCGTGACGCACGCCTACCTGGGCGGTACCTTCCAGACGGTGACGGCCACCAACGCGCTGCGCAACAACCTCTCGGTGAATCAGGGTGCCTATGTGGCGAGCGTCGAGGAGGGCAGCCCTGCCGAGACGGCTGGCCTTCAGACGGGCGACATCATCACGGCCATCGACGACGAGGCCATCACGAGCTCTGACGGCGTGGTCCTGGCCGTGCGCTCGCATAGCGTGGGCGATACCGTGACGATCAAGTTCATGCGTGGCACGCAGGAGATGTCCGTTGAGGCAACCCTCGGGTCTGACGAGGAGCTGCAGAAGCAGCAGGCGGCGCAGCAGCAAGACAGCTCCGATACGTCTTCGCTTCTGGAGCAGTACCTGAACCAGTATGGCTACGGCCGTGGCCGCGGCGGCTCCTACGAGGAGCCGAGCACGAGCGGCTCTGACTCTGACGCAAACGGCGCGGCGTAAGGCGCCTTAGGGCGCGGAGGCGCGTGCGAGGCGGTGCGTGCTGCGGTGCCCTGTGCGAAGCGGCGCGCGCAGGGCGCCATGCGCGAGACGCAGACGGGCGGCACTCGTAAGGCCTGGTCGAGTGCCGCGAACAGATAATCCCCAAGGGAGGTCCATCGCGTGCGGTGGGCCTCCCTTGGTATGTGGGTTGTTTAGCGCCGCCCCTTCCCGCTCCGCTCCCGTTGCTGGCTCCCTGGAATCTGGGTGGCATTGCGGCCTGTGTCCGCCGAGCATGCGATAATTGCCGACGGACAATCTGGAGGTAGCCGCCGCCTGCTCGCCAAAGATAGGGGAGCGAGGCTGCGTTGCTTGCCGCCTGAGACAAGGAGCCCTATGTCTGACGACACCCTTTCCCTGCTTGACGCCGCGGGTAAGCCCACTGTGCCGGAGGCGGCCCTCGCGCCCGCCGCCGTTGGCATCGCCGTGCCCGAGCGCCCTGCAGACACGCACGCAACAGATGCGGCGACGCGCGCGGCGGAGCTGCGCCACCTGCTCGACTACCACGCCTACCGCTACTATGCCCTCGACGCCCCCGAGCTCACCGACGCGGAGTTTGACCGCCTCGTCCGCGAGCTCAAGGCCATCGAGGAGCTGCATCCCGAGCTTGTCGTGGCAGACTCCTACACACAGCGCGTGGGCGGTTTTGTCTCGCGTCAGTTTGAGCCGGTAGAGCATGCGGCGCGCATGTACTCCATGGACGACGCCATGGATCTGGCCGAGCTCGACGAGTGGCTGGCGCGCACCGACGAGGCCCTCGGTGCCTCGGCCTCAAACCCGGTTGCCTATACCTGCGAGCTCAAGATCGACGGCCTGGGCGTGGCGCTTACCTACCGCGACGGCGCCTTTGTGCGCGCCGCCACGCGCGGCGACGGCACCACTGGCGAGGACGTCTCGGCCAACGTGCGCACCATCCGCGACGTGCCGATGCACCTGCGTCCCAGCGGCCTTGAGCGCGTGGACAGGGGCGGCTTTGGCGTGAGCATCGAGGTGCGTGGCGAGGCCTATATGCCCAAGGCGAGCTTTGAGCGCCTCAACGAGCAGGCCGATGCCGAGGGGCGCGACCCCTTTGCCAACCCGCGCAACGCCGCTGCCGGCTCGCTTCGCCAAAAGGACCCCAAGGTCACGGCGAGCCGCGATCTGGAGACCTTCATCTACGCGGTGGCCGACGAGGCGCCGCTGCACGTCTCCACCCAACACGGGTTCCTCGAATGGCTCAAGAGCTGCGGCTTTAGCGTCAACCCCAACGCGCGCCTGTGCGCGAGCGCGGCCGAGGTGCACGCCTACTGCGCCGAGGCGCTCGCCAACCGCGACGCTCTGGGCTACGACATCGACGGTGTGGTGGTGAAGGTGGACTCCTTCGCGAGCCAGGAGGCGCTGGGATTCACGGCACGCGCCCCGCGTTGGGCGATCGCCTTTAAGTTCCCGCCGGAGGAAAAGCGCACGGTGCTGCGCGACATTCGCATTCAGGTGGGGCGCACGGGCGTGCTCACGCCGGTTGCCGAGTTTGACCCGGTGGTGGTTGCGGGCTCTACCATCGCGCGAGCCACCCTCCACAACCTCGACGAGATTCGACGCAAGGACGTGCGCGTGGGCGACACCATCGTGGTGCACAAGGCCGGAGACGTCATTCCCGAGGTGGTGGGGCCCGTGGCGGAGCTGCGTCCCCAGGGTGCCGCGGAGTTTGAGATGCCGGCGCTGTGCCCCAGCTGCGGAAGCCCCGTGGTGCGCGAGGAGGGCGAGGTGGCCTTCCGCTGCGTCTCCATCGACTGCCCGGCGCAGGCACACGAGCGACTCTGCCACTGGGTGAGTCGAAAGGCCATGGACATCGACGGGCTGGGCGACGAGCTCATTGGCAAGCTCGTGGCGGCCGGCCTCGTCTCGGACGTGGCAGACTTCTACGACAGGCTCGACGAGCGCACCCTGGCGGGCTGTCCCACGGGGCGCGTGAGCGTGAGCGGCGAGGACATCCTGGTGGGCAAGACCATCGCCGCCAAGGTGCTGGCGCAGGTGGAGGAGAGCCGTGGCCGCGGCCTTGCGCGCGTGCTCTTTGGCCTGGGCATTCGCTTGGTGGGCGAGCAGGTGGCGCGTGTGCTGGCGCAGGAGTTTGGCTCGCTCGAGCAGCTTATGGCCGCCGACGAGCAGCGCATTGCCGCCTGCGACGGTGTGGGCCCCAAGATCGCCCACAGCGTGCGCGAGTTTTTGAGCGTGCCCGAGAACCTTGCGGTGCTCGAGCGTCTGCGCGCGGCTCACGTGCGGCTTGATGAGGAGCGGCTGTCCGATACAGGTGCCCAGACGCTCGCCGGGCTCACCTTTGTGCTCACGGGCACCCTCGAGCGCCACAAGCGCGACGACGCCAAGGCTGCGCTCGTGGCCTTTGGTGCCAAGGTTGCGGGCAGCGTCTCCAAGAAGACGAGCTACGTGATTGCCGGTGCCAACGCGGGCTCCAAGCTCGCCAAGGCCGAGAGCCTGGGCGTGCCCGTGCTTGACGAGGACGCCCTGGAGCAGATCTTGGCAACGGGCGAGGTGCCTGCCGAGGCGGGCGCTGGCGAAGGAGAGGTGGACGCATGAGTGGCGTGAGCGTGGGCGCGCAGGCGGCTGCCGTCCCCATGAGCGCGGCGCGCAGGTGGGCGTGCATCGTGTTGCTCGTGGTACTGGGCTTTGCGCTCGGCTGCTCGGAGTTTGTGGTGATTGGCATTGAGCCCGAGCTTGCGGAGTACTTTGGCGTAAACCTCGCCGAGGTGGGCAAGCTCATCAGCTTCTTTGCCATGACCTACGCCGTGGCCACGCCCGTGCTCGCGCTGAGCACGGGGCGCTTCCGTCGCTACCAGCTGCTTATTGCCTATAGCGTGCTGTTTTGCCTGGGCAATGCCGTGGCGGCGTTTGCGCCGAGCTTTGGCGTGCTTTTGCTCTCGCGCGTGCTCATCGGTGCTGTTTCGGGGGCCCTGCTCGCCGTGGGCGTCACCTACCTGCCTGAGCTCGTGGGGCCCAAGCGAGTCTCCATTGCCATCTCCGTGGTGTATGCGGCGTTCTCTGTGGCCATGGTGATCTCCACCTCGCTCGCCAAGATGGTGGCAGACGCCCTCTCGTGGGAGGTGGCCTTGGTTGCCACCCTCGTCATGGCGGTTGTGACCTGCGCCCTGCTGATTGCCGTGTTGCCGCGCGAGGGGGCCACCGACGCTCCTGCCACTGCACGCGAGCAGGCGCGCCTTTTGCGCGAGCCTGCGGTGCTTGCGGGCATGGCGATCTTCGTCTTTGGCGTGGGCTCGGTGTATGTGTTCTACGGCTACATCACGCCCTATCTCGAGCAGGTGCTCGGCATGGATACGGCGGCAGCCTCGGGCGTGCTCATGGGCTACGGCGTGATGACGCTCATCTCCAACCTCGTGGCAGGCGGGCTCGATGCGCGCTTTGGCCTCAAGACCCTGCTTGTGAGCTTCCCGGTGCAGGCGGCGCTTTTGGCCCTGCTCTCGGTTGTGGGTGCGGCGATGCCGGCGGCGCTTGTGGTCATCATGGCCATCGGGCTTTCCATGTACCTGCTTTCTGTGCCGGTTATCTCGATGTTTATGGGCATTGCCGGCAAGCGTCACCCCAAGGCGCTCACGCTTGCGAGCTCGCTTGAGCCCATGGCGTTCAACATCGGCATTGCGTTTGGCACGGCTGTGGGTGGCGTTGTGGTGACCGGCCCCGGTATGGGGATGGTTGGCTTTGTGGGCGCCGCCTTCTCGCTCGTGGCATGTGCGCTTGCGGCTCTGACGCTGCGGTTGAGCCGGCGCGAGGCGTAAGGGGAGGGCGCTTCGGCGGGCGAGGTGCCGAGTGGGCGGGTCTGCTGCCGTCGGCTGGCTGCGCTGCCGTTGCCGCGCGTGGGCGCTTCGGTGCCTGGGCGCGGGATGCTGCCGCCGTGCGCGTGCGGGTCGCTGTCGCCGCTGCGCGCGGGCGCGTCGGTGCTCGTGCGTAATGAGTTGGTAAGTTGGGGGGCGGTGCCTGCGGGTGCCGCCCTTCTTTCGTACAATGCCAACTGTTGAGCAAA
>Cebus_capucinus_imitator_PRJNA485217_SSR012__coassemble_905_pt1 | contig 48916 bp, 39 predicted proteins | sample Cebus_capucinus_imitator_PRJNA485217_SSR012__metabat2_high_PE_006 | metagenome-assembled genome bin Cebus_capucinus_imitator_PRJNA485217_SSR012 | reverse complement strand
TGCCGGGAAGGCATGCCCTCCCCGGCATAGGTTCCCACGCTATGGCTTGGCTCGCGTCAGGCCACGCAACACGAGGCGCCCGACAAGCGCAACGAGCCTACTGAGCGAGGTAGACGGGCATCTGGCCGCCCAGGATGATAGTGACACACAGGATGATGAAGATGAACACGGCCCACTTGGCGCTCTGGCGCTGCCACTCGCCCATGTCGAGGCCCGTATAGCGAAGCAGCAGATAGATGAAGGCCACGAGAGGCGAAAGCAGGTGGAAGGCCTGACCCATGAGCGAGGCAAGGGCGATCTGCATCGGGGTGAAGCCGTAGGCAAAGCCCGCCTCGGCAAGCGGCGGAAGCACGCCGAAGTAGAATCCGTCGTTTGACAGGAAGAACGTGCCCGGCACGGAGATGATGGCAACGAAAATGCTCCAGAAGCCACCCAGCTGCTCGGGAATGATGTTGATGAGCGACTGAGCCAGCGCCGTAGCCATGCCCGAGCCCTGGAACAGACCCATGAACACGCCTGCGGCAAAGACGAGGATGACGGCCTGCAGCGCGTCGCCACCGTTGGCAGAGATGCGGTCAGACTGGTCGGAGAGGTTGGGATAGTTCACGAGCAGGGCAATGCAGGTGCCCACGATGAAGATCATCTGGGAGGGCAGCTCGATCTCGGGGATGAAGGAGCCGGCAACGAGCCAGGCAATTACCACAATGGTGAGGATGCCGTTGAACGCGAAGCACTTGGGGCGACGGATGGCGGCAGTCTCGGGGTCGGTGTTGTCGAGCAGGTCTTCAAGCTCGGCAGGCGTCATCTCCTTGACACCAAGGCGCTTGCGCTCGGCACGGCCCATAGAGGGCGCCACAATGAAGATAACAAAGAGCAGCGAGAGGATCATGCCTGGCATGAGGTAGGCCAGGATGTCAGAGCCAACGCCCAGCACGGCCATGGCACGTGAGGTGGGGCCACTCCAGGGCAGCAGGTTGAGGATGGTGTTCTGCAAGATAATAAGCACGCCCAAGTTCATGAGCTTCATGTCGAGCTTCTTGTAGATGGGCAAGAATGCCGAGCAGCAGATAAGGGTCGTGGTAGTACCATCACCGTTCATGGACACGACGCCAGCAACGACGGCGGTTGCCATGATGATCTTCATTGGGTCGCCCTTTGCAACCATGATGAGCTTGCGGGTGATGGGGTCAAAGAGACCGGCATCGAGCATGGTCGCAAAGTAAAGAACGGCAAACATGATCATGATGCCGGTGTTAGACGTGGTCTTGATGCCGTCCTTTACCCACTGACCAAGTGCCGCCAGAGCGCTCATGGTCTCGCCGTCACTGTTGACAAACGAGTTTGCCGGAACGGAACCCGTTGCCAGGGCAACTACGGCAAACACAAGCGGAACCACCACAAGGGCGGTAAGTGGCGAGAGCCTTTTGGTCATGATGAAGAACATGAACACCACGATCATGGCATATGCCAAAACGGTTAGTAACATATTCCTTCCCTTCCATGCATGCACGACAACCGTCGCGGGCCTAGGCATCTCGTATGCTTTGACCCTAGGCAGACACGCACTCGCGCATCTCCTCGCATAAAAGGTTAGAACTATCTACCTGCGCCTTTATTGCCTCCGCCATTACGTTCGGGCAATGCGAAATGCCAAAACCGAATGACAGCAGCAAGGTGGCCAAATGTGTCTGATCAACACATTTGCAAGCGGCATGCTTTTATCGGCGAACGGTCAGCTACTCAATCGCCACTTCCTCGGTGATGTAGCGGATGAAGCTCTCGAGCGGATGGGAGAGCTCGCCTTTTGGCCAGACGCACCAGGTGCTGCGCACCACCGGCGCCCCGTCTGGCATGGTGAGCGGGGTCATCGTGAGGTTATGCTCGTTGTTGAAGGTCTCGGGTAAAAAGCACAGGGCAAACCCCTCGCCACGAGAGACCAAGTCGAGCGCAAAGCTGATGTAGCCCACGCTCGTGCCCTCGGGGGCGGCGCCGCCAAAGTGCGATGCCCACCAGCCGTCGATAAGGGCAATGGAAGGACCCGAGCTGCGATAGTTGATGCGCTGCATTTGCGGAAGCTCGTCAAGCGCAACCTTGCCCGCCGTCACGAGATATGCGGGCGTCTTGCGCACGCAGGCTCGGCAGGCGGGGCCGCTAAACTCGCCCTGCTCAAACACCACGTCAAGCTCGCCGTCGAGCACGCGGCGAAACAGAACGTCGCTCTGCTCGTTTACCACGTCAAAGCGCACGTTGTTGCCGGTTGAGATCTCGTAGCCGTCAAGCACGTCCCAGAGGTGATATTTGTTGAAGCTATAGGAGGAGCCCACGCGCAGCGACTGCACGGCAAGCCCCTTGAGCTCGGCCAAGTGGGTGCGGGTTTCCTCGACGAAGCGCACGTGCTCGGCTCCCCGCTCGCACACGTAGCGCCCCTCCTCGGTAAGCTCGAGGCCACGGCCCCCTCGGTTTGCCACGCAAATGCCGAGCTCAGACTCGATGCGCTGGAGGCGCTTGGTGAGTGTGGGCTGGCTCATGTAGAGCGCGGCTGCGGCGCGCGACACGTTGGGATTCTTTCCCAGCTCGGCCAGAATCTCCCAATCAGAATCGCGCATAGCAAAACCCCTCCGCCAGAATGACTTTCGGAGCAATCATTCCACGCGAAGGGGTCTTGTGTCAAAGCACGGGGCGCCTGGGGCGGCGCGCGAGGGTGCGCCTTTGCTACATAGAGGCACGATTGTGGTTGATGAGGCAGCCCGCCTTGATGATGGCGCGCTCGTCGGCGCCAAGCGCCGCCATGGAGAGCGCGAGCGCCTCAACCGAACCGTCCGCGCGCACCACCCAGGCATCGATGCGCGAGAGCTCGCCGTCAAGCGCCTCGCGAATACGCGGCAGGTACACATGGTCGCCAAGCTCAAAGGGCGGTTCACCCTCGAGCACCAAGGGCAGCATGCCCCAGTTGATGAGGTTGGAGCGGTACCTTTTGGTGGCGTAGTCCGTGGCGATGTTGGCAATGCCGCCCAGCACGCGCTGGCAGCTTGCCGCCTGCTCGCGGCTCGAGCCGTCGCCAGGCTTCACGGCATAGAGCACGCTGCCATACTCCGTGCCCCGCGTGTCAACGACAATGCCTGCGCGCTCGAGCGCCTCGAGGGCAGAGGAAACCTCGGGCGCCACCTCGGAGAGGCTCTCCCCCGCCATGCGCCGCGCTTCTGCCGCCTGCGCCTGCTTGGCACGCGCCACGTACCCCGGGTCTCGCTCGCAAAGCGTAAACTCGGCCAGGCCGATGGGGTTTGACCTAAAGGCGCTCGCCTCACCCGAGGGCACGAGCTCGTCGGTGGTGGTGACCGGGTCCATCAGCTTGGCACAGACCTTGAGCAGCGCGTCATTGGCAAGCGGCTCCATCTCGGGCCAGTCTTTGATGTTGGGGCCATAGACGAGCTCCCGCGCGGGCTCGGCCTTACCCCAGCCCACATACACGCGCTTCTCGTAGGCGCTCGCGTCAAAGTGGTAGCTCGGCTCCTCGTCCCACGCAACGTCGAGTTCGGTTGCGGCGGTGAGCCTGCCTCCGTTGGCAGCCGTAGCCGCAATGGAGCGCGCGTCCATGAGCGCCACGGCCGCAAACTGCCCGCGACCGGGATTGCATCCCTCGCGCCCCACAAAGTTGCGGGTTACGTGGCGCACCGACAGGCCGCCGTTGCGTGGCGTGTCGCCCGCGCCAAAGCAGGGGCCGCACATGGCCGTGCGCATGATGGCGCCCGCTCGCATAAGCTCAAGCGCAGAGCCGCACCGCATTAGCTCGAGGTTTACCGCCTGGCTCGCCGGATAGCACGAAAGCGTAAACTCCCCCGCCCCGCAGCTACGCCCGCGCAGCGCCTTCGCGGCGTTGTAGAGGTTCGTGAAGCAGCCGCCCGTGCAGCCGCCAATGACGCCTTGCTGCACCAAGAGGCGGCCGTCAGCCACATGCTCGCGCAGATGAAGCCCGGAGCTAGCGCCCGCAACGCGCGCGGAGGCCTCCTCCACCTCGTGCAGGAGCTCGTCGAGGTTGTCGTTGAGCTCCTCGATGGCCACCGCATTGCTCGGGTGAAACGGCAAGGCGATCATGGGACGCACACGGCCAAGGTCGATGCGCAGGCAGCCGTCGTAGTAGGCAACGGGCTCAGGCGCAAGCTCGGCAAAATCCTGCGCGCGGCCATGCGTCTCATACCAGCCACGCACACGCTCGTCGCATACCCAGACGCTCGAGAGGCAGGTGGTCTCCGCCGTCATGGCATCGATGCACAGACGCGCATCTACGCTAAGTGAGCTTACGCCTGGCCCCACAAACTCGAGCACCTTGTTCTTGGCATAGCCGCTCGCGTAGAGGGCGCGCACGAGAGCGAGCGCCACGTCGTGGGGGCCCACGCCAGGCGCAGGGGCGCCCTCGAGATAGATTGCCACCACCTCGGGATAGGCAAGGTCATAGGTGTTGCCAAGCAGCTGCTTCACCAGCTCGCCGCCACCCTCGCCCACGCCCATGCACCCAAGGGCGCCGTAGCGGGCGTGCGAGTCGCTCACGAGCGCCATGGCACGGCTACGCGCCATGGTCTCGCGCATGTATTGGTGGATCACGGCCACGTGGGGAGGCACAAAGATGCCGCCGTAGCGCTCTGCCGCCGAGCGCACAAAGGCGTGGTCGTCCTCGTTGATGGTGCCACCCACCGCCGCAAGCGTGTTGTGGCAGTTGCTCAACACGTAGGGCACGGCAAACCGCTCGAGCCCCGAGGCCTTGGCAGACTGCAGGATGTTCACCGAGTTGTTCTCGGGGCTCGCCATCATGTCAAAGCGCAGGCGAAGCTGGGCCATGTCGGGAGAGGTGTTGTGAGCCGCGAGGATGCTGTGGGCCATGGTGCCACGTGCCGCCTCGGAGGGCGTGGCCACAACGTCGAACGCGGGCGCTTCACCCGCCGGCACAACCTCGGTGCCTCCAAGCAGGTACGCTCCGCCCACATGCAGGCTGCATGCGTCCATGCCTTACGCCTCCTCGGCGAGAATCTGCTTGAGCAGGCGGAGCTGGCCGCCGGCCTGCACCACCTCAAGCTCGGTGTCGGTGAGTTCGAGACGCACGGCAAACTCAAAGCCCCGGGTCACGTCGCGCACCACCACGCGGCGGCAAGGCAGCTGGTCGAGGAGCCCCTCGATCTCGATCTCGTCGGCCTGCTCGATGCGCTCGTAGTCTGCCGGGTCCTCAAACAGCATCGGGATGATGCCGTGGTTGATGAGGTTGCCCTTGTGGATGCGAGCGATGCTCTTGGCGATGACGCAGCGCACGCCGAGGTACATGGGGTTGATGGCGGCATGCTCGCGCGACGACCCCTGCCCGTAGTTCTCGCCGCCCACGATGACCGACTGCCCCATCTTCCGCGCGCGCTCGGCAAACTCGGGGTCGTAGCGCATGAAGCAGTACTTGCTCATGAGCGGGATGTTCGAGCGCATGCTCGAGAGCTCAGCCGAGGCGGGCGTGATGTCGTCGGTGCTCACGTTGTCGCCGGCCTTGAGCGAAACGGGGACGCGCAAGTGCTGCTCGGGCGGCTCGGGCACCGGCAGCGGCTTGATGTTGGGGCCGCGCACGATCTCCACTTGGGCGGCCTCCTCGGGCGCAAGCGGGGCGATGAGCAGAGAGTCGTCAACCTCGTAGCTCGCAGGCTCGTGAATCTCGGCAAGCTTCGCCACCTCGTCGCCCAAGATGTCGGCAGCTGTCGCAAAGGTGCCGCGGATGGCCGTGGCTGCCGCGCTCTCGGGGCTCGCAAGGTACACGTTGGCGTTTTGGCTGCCGGCACGCCCACGGAAGTTGCGGTTTGAGGTGCGCACGGCCACGCCGTCGGTGGGCGGCACCTGGCCGATGGCGCAGCAGGGACCGCAGGCAAACTCGAGCAGGCGCACGCCGGCATCCACGAGCATCTCGATGTAGCCATCACGCAGCAGTCGCTTGTAGATCTGGCGGCTCTGGATGGAGCAGGTGCACTGCAGCTCGGGGCTCACGTGATGGCCCTTGAGCACGAGCGCCGCCTTGGCGATGTCAGTGTAGCTCGCGTTGGTGCACGAGCCGATGAAGACCTGGCGCACGGGGCGCTTCTCCACCTCAGAGAGCACGTGCACGTTGTCGGGCAGGTGCGGGCAGGCCATGAGCGGCTCGAGGGAGCTCAGGTCGAGCGTCATCTCCTCGTCGTAGACGGCATCCTCGTCGGGCAAAAGCTCCACGTAGGCGTCCTCGCGACCCTGCGCGGCCATGAAGCGCCTCACCTGCTCGTCGGCAGGGAAGATGGAGGTGGTGGCACCCATCTCGGCACCCATGTTGGTGATGGCGCAGCGCTGGGGAACCTCGAGCGTGGCGGCACCGGGGCCCACATACTCAAACACCTTGCCAAGGCCCCCCTTCACGCCCACGCGCCTCAGCATCTCGAGGATCACGTCCTTGGAGTTGACGCCGGGACGCAGCTCCCCGGTGAGGGTAACGCGCACCACGCGAGGCATGGTGAGGCGCAGGGGCTGGCCGCACATGGCCACCGTCACGTCCATGCCGCCGCCGCCAATGGCGAGCATGCCCACCGAGCCCGCATGCGGTGTGTGGGAGTCTCCGCCAAGCAGGAGCTTGCCGGGCTGCGCAAAGCGCGAGACATGGATGGCATGGCAGATGCCGTTGCCCGGACGAGACACCCACACGCCGTCGCGCTCGGCAATAGACTGCAGGTAGAGGTGGTCGTCGGGAGTCTTGGTATCGATGTAGAGCAGGTTGTGGTCGAGGTTGGAGACGCTCACCTCGGTGCGCACGCGCTCAAGACCGGTGGCCTCAAAGGCCAGGTAGGTCATGACGGCGTTGATGTCGTGCGTGAGCGTCTGGTCGACGTGCAGGCGAATCTCCTGCCCCGGCTCAGGCTTACCGTCCACAAGGTGGGCGTCGATGATCTTTTGGGTGAGCGTGCGTCCCATGGCTTCTCCTTCACTGGCAAGACGCCGCACCCGCCCTTAGGGCGAGCGGCGTCCCACGTTGGTAGCTCCATGGTGCGCCCGGCTGCGGCACGCGTCCAATCGAAAGGAAGAAAGCGGGTATGCCATGAGGGCATAGGGCGAGGGAGGGCGCAAGACACAGGCATACGACGAATGGGCGCCTGGATGCCTGCGCGCACCGCATGGCCGGCAGCGCCCGCCACCCCGTTGAGTCCCTCGGCTACGGAGGGCAAGCGTGGGGCCGGCGCCGCTACGCGTGCGAGGAGTAGCGCGCGCAGGCGAGCGCCACGGCCTCCTCGGGAGAGTCCGTTATCGGCAAAAACGAGGCCTCCACGCCCGAGATATACCCCAGAGCCGCCGGAGCCTCGCGCAGTCACCTCACAAGCCCCTCCCAGTAGCTGGAGCCAAACAGCACGATGGGGCGGGCCTCCTCCCTCACCGTCGTGCCCATGCGCCCCCCTAAGCTCCCAGACAATCCATGAACTTGGCCGCCGCAACGGGCAGCTCGCCGCGCGTGCGTGCCACCACATAGATGGCGCGCCACGCCGGCGTCTTGAGATGGCGAATGTCAAGCCGCGCCTCGTAGCCGCGAAGCGTCAGGCTCGGCAAAAGCGAGATGCCAAGCCCCGCCTCAACGAGCGCGAGAATGGCCGTGACGTCTGAGGTAGTGCAGCGAATGGAGGGGCTCACGAGCTGGCGCTGCAGCACAGGCGCCGTCTCGGTGTCTGCCACGAGCCGCTCGCCCGCAAGCCGCGCAAGCTCAACGTCACCGGGCGCCCCAAGGTGCCCAAAGGGTGCCACTACCACAATCTCGTCGCGGTCAAAGAGCGTCGAGGCAAAGCCTTCCCCGTCAATCTTTGCCGGCAAAAAGGCAATGTCCACCTCGTGGGCGCGCAGCGCCCGTTCCGCCTCGGCATAGGTGCTCTCCAGCACGTTGAGCTCAACGCCCGGATGCTCGGCGGCAAAGCGACGGATGGCCTCGGGCAGGCGGTAGGCAACGACGCTCGCGGGCGCCGCGATGCTCACCGTGCCCGTGCCCAGGCCCCGCAGGTCTTGCGCGTGGCGCTGCAGGCGCTCAAAGGCCTCGCACACCTCGGAGGCATCCGGCAGCAGGCGCGCGCCCTCGTCGGTAAGCGTCACGCCCGAGCCCCGGCGCACAAACAGCCGCACGCCCCAGTCGGCCTCAAGGCCTGAGATCATGCGGCTCACCGTAGACTGCGTGCAGCCCAGCCCCTCGGCCGCCCGGGTAAGGCCGCCCAGCCGCGCCACCGTCACAAAGGCCTGAATCTTATGAACCTTAGCGTCCATCACATCCCCTCCCACGCAGGAGATGATACGCGAGTTTGCCCCCGCGCAAGACGGAGCCCCTATGCCTCGGGATAGGTGAGGTGCGCCTCGTCGATGCCGGCAAGGTCGCGCTCTAGGTAGCGGCGGGCGAGCCACTTGGCCATAGGGAGGTTCTGGTCGAGGTAGTTGCCGCACTCCTCGGGAGCGGCACCGGGGACGCTGCCCTCAAAGCCCGCCACAAACTCAAAGAGCTCGCGCACCACAGGCAGAATCTCCGTGCTCGCCACCTCGCCAAAGACCACGAGGTAAAAGCCCGTGCGGCACCCCATGGGGCCAAAGTACACCACGCGGCTCGCCCACGCAGGGTGGTTGCGCAAGAAGGTGGCGCCCAGGTGCTCGATGGTGTGGCACTCGGCCGTGTTCATCACCGGCTCGGTGTTGGGAGCGGTGAGACGCAGGTCAAACGTGGTGACCACGCAGCCCGTGCCCGAGTCGCGGTCAACGCGCGAGACGTACACGCCCGGCTCAAGCAAGAGGTGGTTCACGGTAAAGCTTGCAATGCGCTCCATGGGGCTCCTTTGGACGAGGACGGCTTTGGGCAAGCGCGGGGTAGCAGGGACGCGGCCTCGCGCAAGGTATGGCTAGGGCGCCGCGCGGAGGCCTTTGCCCCACGCAACACAATGACGCCCGCAGCGCCCTCGCCCGTGAATGTCGGCTTAATCACGGGATCGGTACACCGCGGACGCCAAGGCGCGCCGCCTCGCATGCAACCCAGCAGAGAGCGGCGGCGCCGGCACCATGGTACCAGCGCCGCAAAAACACCCTACGCAGAATACCTATTCCGCTCACCAAAAGTACCGGCAACCACAATGTCGCCGTCCTTCATGATAACGTCCATGTTCTCAGGCGCGAGGTCGTGGATGTTCACGGCCGGGTCACCGTTCACAACGAGCAGGTCGGCGAACTTGCCGGCCTCGAGCGAGCCGGTCTCGTTCTCGCAGTGGGCCATCTTGGCGCCGTTGAGGGTGGCGCAGGTGATGGTCTCGAGCGGCGAGATGCCCACCTTGTCCACAAAGTCGTACATCTCGTCGATGGTGACGTAGCCATAGGGCGTCACGAACGAGAACGAGTCGGATCCGATGGTGAAGATCACGCCACGCTTCTTGGCCTCGCGCAGACAGTCGTAGTTGCGCTGCAGTTCCTTCTCCACGAGGGTGCCCTCGTACTTGTCGTGGATCTCGGGCACGTAGACCGGCGGATAGGTGGAGTACCAGGTGGGAAGGAAGCCAATAGTGGGCGTGAAGAAGGTACCCTGTTCGGCCATGAGGTCCATGGTGCGCTCGTCGATGTCAAAGCCGTGGATCAGCTGCTCGCAGCCAAAGCGCACGGAATCGTAGGCAGCGGAGTGGGAGTTGTAGCAGTGGCTCCACACAGGGATTCCCACCATGGCGCACTCGTCGCACACGGCCTTGATCTCCTCGGCGCAATAGTGCTGGTCACGACCGGAGTCCCAGCGCCAGATGCCGCCGCCCGTGGCCCAGATCTTGATGGCGTCGGGGTTCTCGCGCAGACGCTGGCGCACGGCCTTGCGCAGGTCCCACGGGCCGTCGACCTGGTCGCCCCAAGGGTGGGAGTTCTTGTTGTCGAGCTGGCTGCACAGGTGCGAGTCGCCGTGGCCAGCAACGCGGCAGAAGCCCAGGCCCGTGGCATAGACGCGCGGGCCCTTGAAGACGCCCTTGTTGATGCAGTCGCGCACGTGGATGCCAAAGCGTCCGATCTCGCACACGGTGGTGAGGCCGTGGGTGAGGCAGTCGTAGGCCTGCTTCACGGCAACGGCCTGCTTCTCCAGCAGCGGCTGCATGACCCAGTCGGTGTCGTCGTCGGTGAGGTTGCCTGAGAAGTGCAGGTGCGTGTCGATGAGGCCCGGCATCACGGTCTTGCCCGTGGCATCAATGACCTCGAAGCCCTGGTCGGCAGGCACGTCCTGATGCACGCCGGCGTACGCGATCTTGCCATCCTCGCCAACAAGCACGAGCGAGTTCTCGACAGGCGCCGCGCCGGTGCCGTCAACGAGCTTGCCTCCGACGATTGCGTACTTCTTGCTCATGATTCCTCCAGTCTTTGCGGGGCTTCTCGGGCCCCAACGATTGCGACGCTGCCGGCTGCGGCAGCGATCAAGCCTTGTGATGCGGGCGCTGGCGCGCGGGGCGCAGGGCCCTCCGTCGCGCATTCGCCCGCGGGCGCTACGCCCGCTTGGCGCCCACGGCCTTGGAGCCAAAGAGCGCCAGTAAAACCGCTCCCACCACGATCCAACCCAGGGTGATGGCCCACTCGATGCCCGAAAGTGCCGCCGGGCTCATGGGAACCACCATGAGGGCGATGATGATGAGGCCGGCAGCGATGGCGCAGCCAATGCCCAGCTTGCCGCCGTTGACCTTGTACGGACGCGGCAGCTCAGGCTCGGTGCGGCGCAACTTCCAGCAGGCAAGGCCCGCCATGGTGCAGGCAAAGATGAAGCCGAGCGACGCCACGTTCGTAAGCGGCACGAGCATGTTGCGGCCAAGGAACGGGCCCACGAGCGTAAGGATGGCCATGACGACGAGCGCCGTCTTGGGGGTTCCGCTCTTGGGGTCGATCTCGGCAAAGCTCTCGGGCAGCATCTGCTTGCGACCCATGGCGAGCATGAGGCGCGTGGAGGCCCCAAAGAACGAGTTCATGGGGCCAAGGGGACCCAGCGTGGCAATGACGAGCATCGCGATGTAGAAGAACAGATTGATTCGCTCGAGCACCGCCAGCGCCGGCACGGAGCTCTGCACAAACTCATGCCAGTCGATGATGGAACCAAACGAGTAGATGCAGATGAGATAGAACACGCCACTCGCCAAAAGCGCGATGGCGGGGATGAGGCCAAACTTCTTCCAGTCGATACCCTCGGAGGCCTCCTCGGCCTGCTGGGGAATGGTGTCAAAGCCCGCGTAGAAGAAGGGTGTCATCACAAGCACCGCCACGATTCCGCCCACGAGGCTCGTGGCCTCGGTGGAGCTGCCGCCTGCGGCATCCGTCACCTGCGAGAAGATGGGGCCCGCGTTTTCAGGCGAGCCCGTCACGAACGAGATGCCCATGGCGAGGACCATGCCCGTGAGCAGGGCCTTGGTGAGAAAACTCGAGAGCTTGGCCGCCGCACCCGCTCCGCGGAAGTTGAGATAGATGACGAGCACGGCAAACGCAAGCGCTATCAGCGTGGGCCACAGGTACACGTCGGCGCCGAGGATGGTGTAGAGCTTGACGCTGCGCAGCCACGCGAGCGCCGGAAACTCCGCGAAGCGGTCTGTGAGCAGCGTGGAGATGGCGATGGCCTCCCACGGGCACAGAGGGGCGTTACCCAAGAGCAGCATCCAACCGGTGAAGAACCCCATCTTGCGACCAAACGTGCGGTCAACGTACTCGATGATGCCGCCCGAGATGGGGATGGCCGCCGTGAGCTCGCCAAAGCACATGCCAATGGGAACCAGGAAAATGGCGCCGATCACGAAGGCTATCATGGCGGGAATGGGGCCTCCGCCAAGCACCATCCAGTCTCCTACCAAAAGCACCCAACCCGTGCCAATGATGGCGCCAAAGCCGATGGTGAAGAAGTTGAAGAGCGTGAGCTCCTTCTTCATGCCGCCGGCCGGCTGTTCGCCCGATTGCCGCAACGTGTTCTCAGCCATGCCCTCCCCTTTCCTGCGGGCTCGCATATGCGAGCGTCCCTGCCAAACGCGAGCCGCATCCATGCGGGCTCTGGCCGCGCCCGTCCCCGCGAGCGCGAATGCATGGTAGGTCTGAGAGGGGTGGCTGCGCACGGGGGCGGCAGGCCGCCGCCTCGCGAGCGGCGCCTTTGCCGCCGCGAACGGCTCTCGTCAGCACGAAAGCCATTCACCTTTGCGATGCCGCCTATGCAAAACCCGCAGGACGAAACGGTGCCAACGCATCAAGGCTTTGCTAATGCACGCGAAGCCATCTCATAGGCGCCACAGAAAAGCACGCACGGGGCAATCAAGGCCACATCCCAGCATCTCGCCGGACAGGACAGAGGCATCTTCCCCGCCACGCGGTACAATGCCTTGCGTCTTTAAGCCGCCGCGCGCGGACGCACAAAAGGTATGGAGCTTCATGTACTCATATACAAGTAGAGTTAGGTACAGCGAGGTAGACGAGCAGGGACGCCTGAGCATCCCCTCACTCGTGAACTACCTGCAAGATTGCAGCACGTTTCAGTCTGAGGCGCTGGGCGTAGGCCCCGCCCACATTGCCAAGACCGGGCTTGCCTGGCTGCTCTCCACCTGGCAGATCGAGATTGACGAGCTGCCCAAGTTTGGCGACGAGATTGTCGTGAGCACGTGGGCCACGGGCTTTAAGGGGCTTTTGGCCAGCCGCAACTTCACCATTTCGCTCGCGGGCGCAGAACCGGGCGCCGAGCCCATCATGCGTGCCGATTCGCGCTGGTTCATGTTTGACATGCAGGCCGGCAAGCCCGCCCGCATCCCCGCCGAGGAATCTGCCCCCTACGAGGCAGACGCTGCGAACGACGAACCCCTTGCCATGGAGCCCGCGCCCAAGCTCATGCGTGTTGCCGGCGAGGGTGAGCCCGGCGTGCCCCTCATGGTCACCAACGCCCACATCGACACCAACCACCACGTCAACAACGCCCAATACGTGAGCATGGCCCTGGGCGCGCTTCCCGAGGGCGCAGCTTGCGCCCCCACGAAGCTCGACGTACGCTACAGCATCGCCGCCAAGCTTGGTGACGTTATCTATCCCCACATCCACCACACCGACGACGCAACCATCGTCACCCTCGACAACGCCGAGGCCTCAGGCAAGCCCTACGCCACCGTAAGCCTGCGTCGGTAGCGAAAATACTGGGGCTTATGTTGAGCTCGTTTTGTTTTTTGCGCAAGGCTGGGGCTTATGTTGAGTTCATCTACGGAAGGGGCTGGGACGACGTTAGCATGGAGGAGTTCATGGAGATGCTGGACGCCTATCTGGTCTGGTACCGCGACGAGCGCCGCAAGAGCGACCTGGGCTACGTGAGCCCGATGCGGTACCGCAGGGAACTGGGACTGGCGGCATAGGAAAGGCCGGTCCAGGATTTCCACCGCAGTCCCCGACTGGTTATAACCAGCCGCCCTTTACAGGCAAATTAAAAGGCCGCCGCCCGGAGCAGCGTAGCTCCAAGCGGCGGCCTAGTCCCTAGTGTGGGGTTTTACATGAGCTCGCAGACCCGCTGGGCAAAGGCAACGGGATCCTCCGGCAGGATGCCCTCGCACAGCAGTGCCTGATCATAGAGCAGGCCCGTATAGCGCGAAAGCTTGTCGGTGTCGCCCGCCTCCTGCGCAGCCTGCAGCTTGGCAAACACGGCATGGCCAGCGTTGAGCTCGAGCACGCGCTTCGCACGCGGCGCCTCGCCCGCGTCGGGACCAGCCGCAAGCACCTTCTCCATCTCGAGCGACACGGCACCCTCGCTCGTGATGGCAGCGGGAGCATCCGTCAGGCGGGCAGAGACGGCAACCTTGGTGACCTTGTCGCCCAGCGCCTCCTTCATGGCCTCACAAAGCGCGGTGTTCTCCTTGGTGGCCTCCTCCGCTGCCTTCTTCTCGTCCTCAGAAGCAAAGTCCACGTCTCCTGCGCTCACGTTCTTGAGCTCGAGCTCCACGTCCTCAACCTCAGGCTCGGCACCGTCGGCGCGAGCGGCCTCGGCAGCGGCGCGGGCAGCCTCGTCCTCGTAGCGCTTGGGCAGCCCCTTGGCGGTGTAGGAGCGCATGGCCTGGAAGGCAAACTCATCCACGTCAGCCGTGCACAGAAGCACGTCGTAGCCGTGGTCAAGCGCCGACTTCACCACAGGCATCTTGCCCAGGCGCTCGCGGTCGTCGCCGGCGGCGTAGTAGATGGCCTTCTGGCCCTCGGGCATCGCGCGGGCATACTCGGCAAGCGTCACCATCTTGTTCTCGCGGGCACTCCAGAACAGCAACAGGTCGGCAAGCTCGACGGCCTTCATGCCATAGCTAGAATAGATGCCAAACTTGAGGCCGCGGCCAAAGTTCTCAAAGAAGGTCTCATAGGCGTCGCGGTCTTGGTCGCGCATGGCCTCGAGCTCGCTGGTGACCTTCTTCTCCACGCGGCTGGCAATGGCACGCAGCTGGCGGTTCTGCTGCAGGGTCTCGCGCGAGATGTTGAGCGTCACGTCAGGCGAGTCAATGATGCCGCGGACAAAGTTGTAGTAGTCGGGCAAAAGGTCTGCGCACTTCTCCATGATGAGGACGTTGGAGCTGTAGAGCGCGAGGCCCTTCTCGTAGTCCTTGCTATACAGGTCAAACGGCGCCTTGCCCGGCACGAACAGTAGTGCGTCGTACTCGAGCGCGCCCTCGGCGTGGAAGCTCACGGTGCGCGCCGGATCCTCCCAGTCGTGGAAGGTGGACTTGTAGAATTCCGCGTACTCCTCGGCCGTCACGTCTGCCTTGGACTTCTTCCAGATGGGCGTCATGGAGTTGAGCGTCTCGATCTCGGTGTATTCCTCGTACTCAGGCGTGTAGTCGTCGCCGGCGTCCTCGGGCTTGGGCTTGGGACGGCTCTTGGTAACCTCCATCTGGATGGCATGGCGCACGTAGTTGCTGTACTGGCGCACGAGGTTGCGAAGCTCCCACTCCTCGAGGAAGCGGCTGTAGCGCTCGCCCGGCTCACCGGCCTCGCCCTCAACGTCGTCCTTGAGCGTGAGAATGATGTCGGTGCCGTGCATGGAGCGCTCGGCATCCTCGATGGTATAGCCCTCGAGGCCGTCGCTCACCCAAGCGTGCGCGCGCTCCTCACCCCAGGCACGCGTCACCACGCGCACCTCCTTGGCTACCATGAAGGCGGAGTAGAAGCCCACGCCAAACTGGCCGATGATGTCCACGTCGGTGCCCTGGTGCTCGGCGTTTTCCGCCTTGAACTCCTCGGAGCCCGAGTGGGCGATGGTGCCGAGGTTGCGCTCAAGCTCCTCGGCCGTCATGCCGAGGCCGTTGTCGGAGATGGTGAGCGTGCGGGCGTCCTTGTCGGCCGTGAGGCGAATGGCCAGGCTGCTTTCGTCGAGCACCACTGAGGAATCCGTGAGGCTCTTGAGGTAGAGCTTGTCCTCGGCGTCAGAGGCGTTGGAGATGAGCTCGCGAAGGAAGATCTCCTTGTTGGTGTAGATGGAGTTGATCATGAGGTCGAGGAGCTTTTTGCTCTCGGTCTTAAACTGCTGCATGCAATGCCTCCCAATACAGAAAGGCATCCGCCACGCTTGGCGGATGCCTCAGCAGGCAAGCCACGTGTGAGCCAGACCTGCTATAGCTAGACTTAGGTTTTATATCCCAAATGTACGCAAGTATACAAGCGATGCGGAGAATTCTCGGCAGAGCCACGGCACAGCCTCGCGGCGCTCCGCCTATCCCAAAAGCGGCGCAAACAGCACCACAACGGTGGGCATCACGGCCACCGCATAGACCGAGCGCAAAAGCTGGATGGCAGCGATCTTGGCTAGGTCCGCATCAAGGTCTGCGGCAATGAGGGCCATATCTGAGGCTCCGCCAGGGGCGCTCGCAAACATCGCGCTCTTGAGGTCGAGCAGGCCAAACCTGTGGCAGACAAACGAGTACACAAAGTTGACGATCCAATAGCTCACCAGCAGCAGCACAACCGGAACGATTGCCCCGGCGAGATTGGAAAACGTGCTCGCGCTGATGGTTGAGCCCACGAGCGAACCCGCCAGAAGCTGGGCCGCGCGCTTGGTGGGAAGCGGCATCCGGCAACACCCGAGGCTCAGGTTAAGCACAGCCGTGCCTACCATGGCAAAGATCATCGTCCCGGCAGGGATGTCGCTCAGCTTGCCCAAGACGCCAAGCGAGAGGCAAAACACAAAGGTCACCGCCACGCGGCTCCGCTCGGTGGTGAGGATGCGCGCAAGCCATGCGGGCATCTGCTTCTCGCTCACGCCTTTAACCTCGTCTTCGTCCATTGCGGAAGCCCCCATGTTCTTGCAGAGAAACTTGATCCACGCTGGGAAGAACAGCAGCACCGCCACAAGACGCGAGGTTTGCAAGAAGGCCACCTCGCTTGGGTCGCACTGGGAAAAATCCATGGCAATCATAGAGATGTCCGCGATTCCTCCGGCTACGCTGCCAAAGAGTGCCGTGTATGCCTCAATCCCACACGCAAGATGCAAGACAGTGCCGATGACCAGCGTATTTATGGTGAGCATCGAAAACAAGACGAGAACCGGCACAACCAGTTTACGCATGTTGGCAACGTCTTTGGGACGAATGCTCACCGCGATGAAGGCACCCGAGACAGACTGCGCGAGCACACGAACCTCTTGCGGCATGTCGGCATAGCCGAACAGCGCGTTGGTAATGCCCACGGCAAGCATGCTTCCGAGCATGGCGGGAGCCGAGAGCCCCAACCGCCGCGCCACCAGCCAGCCGACGGCGCCTACGAGCAGGGTAAGAGCAATTGAGACCACACACGCCTCCGAACCAGAAGACCACATCGCTTCCGATTGTACGCGCCCCACGTTACGAGCATGCAACGCCGAAGCATGCCATTGCGGAACACCTCAGCACCCTTTTGGCATACCCGCTGCGGAGCAAGGCGCGCCGCACGCCACCTCAGACAGATGGCCTACGAGCCCACAACGTCGTCAGCGCAGTCGAGCGGCGCCGTTGCGCGAAGGGTCTTGAGGCCATGGGCTATGGGAACAAGCACGGCATCGAGGTTTTCCACAGCAGCCTTGGGCGATCCCGGCACGTTGAGCACAAGCGTACGGCCAAGGGTGCCAGCCGCAGCACGGCTCAGCCACGCAAACGGGGTGATGGCGGCCGAAGCGGCACGCATGGCCTCGCCCAAGCCCGGCACCATGCGATCGCACACGGCAGCCGTGGCCTCAGGCGTCACGTCGCGCGGCCCCAGGCCGGTACCGCCAGAGGTAACCACAAGCGCCACGTCACTCGCGGCAGCCTCCCGTATGGCCCGCTCGATACACGCGCGGTCGTCGGACACCACGCAGGCGCGCCTCACCACGTAGCCCGCCTCACGCAGCCGCTCGCACACGGCAGGGCCCGCAGCGTCCTCACGCACGCCCGCGCTCGCACGGTCGCTCACCGTAATGACGGCAGCCTCATACGCCACGGTTTTCTCGCTCATGTGTGCCTCCTTGCGCTGCTCTTACTTGCCAAACGGGCAGATGGGATAGCGGCACTCGGCGCAGCCAAGGCACAGCCCGCCCTCGCCATAGGCCACGATGTCTGCGCGCGTCAGACGAATGCCCGCCGCCACGCGCGGCATCACGAGGTCGAAGATGGTGGCACCCGCAAACATCACGCAGCCAGGAAGCCCGAGCACCGGCGTTCCGTCGGCAAAGTAGCCCACAAAGAGCATGGCTCCCGGCAAAACCGGCGCACCGTAGGTCACCATCTCGGCACCGGAGCGACGGATGGCGCCCGGCGTGTTGTCATCGGGGTCAACGCTCATGCCGCCAGTGCAAATCACGAGGTCAACGCCCGCCTCTCGTACGCGAGCGATGGCCGCCGCCACCTCGTCCACATCGTCGCCCGGAAGCTCGTGCGCCACAACCTCAATGCCAAAGGCGGAAAGCTTGCATGCCACCACCGGCGTAAAGGCGTCCTCGATGAGCCCCTCGGCCACCTCAGAGCCCGTGGTGACGATACCCGCCCGCGTAAGCGTAAAGGGCACCACCTCGCAGAGGGGCTCATGCCCGGCGGCCGCGCGCGCTTGGTCGAGCACCTCCTGTGCGATGACGAGCGGGATAACGCGCATGCCCGCCAGCTTGTCGCCGGAAGAGACGGCCGTGTTGCCATGACGCGTGGCCACCATCACCTGCTCCACGTTGTTGACGGCGCGCAGCGCCTCGGATCGCACGCGAAAGCAGCCGTCATAGGCAGCCGTGAGCTCGATCTTGCCTTCCTTGATGTCTCCGGTCGCCACGCAGCCCGCACCCTGGGCAAGCTCGCAGAGCTGACGCGCCGCGTCGTTCTCGTGCACCATGCCAGGCGCCAGATCCCACACGTAGATGCTGCGCTTGCCCATGGAGCGCAGTACCTCGATGTCTTCGGGCGCCACGATGTGTCCCTTGCGGAAGCGCGCGCCCTTGAACTCGCCGGGGATGATCTGCGTCATGTCGTGACAGAGCACCTGTCCTACAGCCTCTTCGACCTTGACCTGCCTCATTTGGCCTCTACCTCCACAACACGCACCACGTCGTGCGCACGCACGACGCCCTCCTTGATTACGACTCCAAAGATCCCCTCCGTAGGCATGGCGCACTTGCCCACAAGGCGCTTGATCTCACAGTCGTTATGGCAGGTCTTTCCAATCTGGCTCACCGCCACGAGCGCCGTTCCCACCAAAAGCACCGTGCCCACGGGCAGGTCCTTGAGGGCCAGGCCCCGGGTGAGGACGTTCTCGGCAAAGTCGCCGGGCGCAAGGTTGGGAAGGATCCCAAGCAATGGGTCCACGGCCTCCTGCGGCAACAGGCTCACCTGACGGTGCCAGTTGCCGGCATGGGCGTCACCCCGCACGCCCTCGCCCACCCCAAGCCAAATCTCGTCCACGGGATGCTTGCGCACGCCCTTCTTCTCGCTCACGCACACCGCGAGAACCTCTCCTGTTCCCACCTTATGCTCCTCTCACAAAGCGCCCAGACCTGCCGCCATCCTTCTCGAGCAGGCATACGTCGCAGATCTCCATGTCCCTTTGGTGGCTCTTGCACATGTCATAGATGGTCAGCGCCGCCACGGACACGGCCGTGAGGGCCTCCATCTCCACGCCCGTCTCACCCACGCACCGGGCGCATGCCTCGATGGCGACGCCGTCTTGCTCGTAGGCAAACGCGACGTCGACGCCCGCCAGGGGCACTTGGTGGCACATGGGCACGATCTCCCAGGTGCGCTTGGCCGCCATGATGGCCGCCACCTGCGCCACGGCCAAGACGTCCCCCTTGCGGGTTCCCCCCGTCCGCACGAGCTCCAGCGTGCTCGGGCCCATCCTAACCTTGCCGCACGCACGGGCCATGCGTGAGGTCTTTGGCTTGGCCCCCACGTCTACCATGTGGGCCCGCCCCTGCTCGTTGACGTGCGTGAGATCGGCATCCCTGATATCTGCCACATACCCTCCCTCGTCGTGGCGGCCTGCCTAGCCGCCGATCTGGTTCATTGAGCGCGCCGTGGCGCTGGGGCTTACGCCAGGGCGCAGGTTGTGATGGGCCGGCTTGCCCTCAATGCCCCTGCGAAGGGCCCCCTCGAGCTCGTCTGGCCCAAGGCCGCGAAGGCAAATCTCCTGGGCCGAGTGAAGGCATGGCTTGAGCCTGCCGTCGGCCGTGACGCGTATGCGGTCGCACCCCGAGCAGAACCTGTGGCTCACCGCCCGGATGAGCCCCACCCTGCCGGCAAAGCCGGGTGCCGCATACAGCTCCGCCACCCCAGAGCCCCCCACGGCCGCAAGCTCAGGGCAGGCGGCAAGCACCGCGTCGGCCGAGACGAACCGACGTGGCTCCCAGGCGGCGCACTGCCCCATGGGCATGAGCTCGATAAAGCGAACCTCAACGGGGCTCTCGCGCGCTATGGCCACAAAGTCGGCTGCCTCGTCCTCATTGACGCCGCCAATGAGGACGCAGTTGAGCTTGAGCTCCCTGAAGCCCGCGTCCCAGGCGGCCCTGATGCCGTCGAGGGCGTCCGAGAGCTCCCCCGTGCGCGTGATGGCTCGATAGCGCTCAGGCCTCAACGTATCGAGGCTCACGTTGAGCCTATCGAGACCGGCCGCGCGAAGCGACTCGGCGAGCGGGGAAAGCAACGTCGCGTTGGTCGTCATCGCAAGCTCCTCGACCCCTGGCACCCCCTTGACCATACGGCACAGCTCCACGATGCCCCTGCGCACCAGAGGCTCGCCGCCCGTGATGCGCACCTTGCGCACGCCCAGCCTTGTGGCCGCGCGCACAACCTCGACAAGCTTCTCGAAGCTCATGAGGTCGTCATGGCCCTGGACGGGCACCCCATGGGCGGGCATGCAGTAGGTGCAGCGGCAGTTGCACCGGTCCGTGACCGAGAGGCGCAGATAGGTTATGGGTCTTCCCAGAGAGTCGAACACGCGCTCACCCCTTAAGCGGCATGACATCGGCAGGCGACACCTCGATGGTGACACGGACGGGATTGTCCAGCTCCGCCCAGGCATGCTTGGTCAGCTCAACGCGAAGCAGCCCCTGCCCCGGCGTCCTGCACATGACAATAGTAGAGAACACGTTGTCGATGACCCGGTCGACCACGCAGGAGATTCTGTTGGAGGATGCGCCCCTGTCCGCGCGGGAGCAGGCTCCCGCCCCGCTGAGGACACCCGAGCCAAAGCCCGTGCCGGCATCCCCTATCGTGTCGACGCGCCTCCCGTCCGCCTCCACGATGCGCAGGAAGTGGGCGCGGATGCCCACCGATCCACACCCCTCCGCATTGCGCTCGCAGGCAAGCGAGATGCCCCAGTCTTCACAGGCCAGCGTACGGGGGGAGACGACGTGCGCGGCACTCACGTTCTTGCAGCCGCTGATCACGGCCTCCGAGCGTGTCTCGGGCACGTCAAAGAGCCTGAGCGTATCTACGGTGCGCCCGCTCTTGCCGTCGGTGAGTACGCAGACCCTGTCACACATACGGTACACCTCGTCTCGGCTGTGCGTAACAAAGACCACGCCGCCCGGGAAGGATTTGAGGGTGTCGGCCAACTCAAGCTCGAGCTGCCAGCGAAGATATCCGTCCAGGGCACTGAAGGGCTCGTCAAGCAGCAAGAGCTCGGGTTCGTTGGCCATGATGCGGGCAAGGGCGCAGCGCTGCTGCTGACCGCCGGAGAGCTGCGAGGGCCTGTGGCGTTCAAGGCCGTCGAGGCGAAACGCATGGATCTGCTCGCGGGCACGGCGAGATCTCTCGCAACGCGACCCCCCACGCACCCCGGCACAAATGTTTTGCTCGACCGTCATGGATGGGAACAGGGCATAGCTCTGGAACAGATAGCCCACGCGCCGCTTCTGCACGGGCAGGTTCACCTTGGTCTCGCTGTCATACAGGACACGGTCGTTGAGCACGATGCGGCCCTCGTCGGGACGCTCGATGCCGGCAACGCACTTGAGTGCCATGCTCTTGCCGCAGCCCGATGCCCCGAGCAAGGCAAGGGTCTGCGAGCTGTCCGCAGCCTCGAAGCTCACGTCAAGGTAGAAGTCGCCCAGGCGCTTCTTGATGTCCACCACAAGGCTCATGAGCGTCCCCCCTGCCTGCGGGCGCGGCCCTCGAGCCAGTTCATGGCAAGCAGGACCACGGCAGAGATGGCGATGTTGACCATGACCCACCGAAAGGCAAGGGCGTCGTCTCCCGTGCGCCACAGCTGGTAGACCGTCGTGGAGACCGTCGCCGTGGCCCCAGGCGTGTATCCGGCGACCATCGAGGTCGCCCCATACTCGCCAAGGGCACGGGCAAAGGCCAAGACCGCGCCGGCGAGGATGCCTTGCCTGCAGCACGGTATCTGGACACGCCAAAACGCCCAGACCTTGGACTTGCCCAGGGTCTGGGCCGCATGCGTAAGCGATCGGTCATAGGCCTCAAAGGCCCCCCGCGCCGTGCGATACATGAGCGGAAACGCCACGACGATGCAGGCAAATATGGCGCTCCACCACGTCATCGTCAGCTTGAGCCCAAAGTGTTCCAACACCCAGGCGCCCACGATGCGCTTGGGCCCCAAAAGGAGTAGCAACAGGTAGCCCACGACTGTGGGGGGCAAGACGAGCGGCAGCGTCAAAACCACGTCCAGCACACCCTTCGCAAGACGCGGCAGCTTGGCGATGAGCTGCGCCGCGCCCACGCCGACAAAGAACACCACTACCGTCGAGACAGCTGCGATGCGCAGCGAGTTTATGAGCGGATACCAATCCATAGCGTCTCCTTAGAGACAGGCGGCGAGCGGGCTGTGCCCGCTCGTCGCCGCCACACGCAGACTCAGGCGCCCCTAGGCCAGGGGCTTGAATCCAACCTCCTCGAAGGCAGCACTGGCGGCGTCGCCCTTGAGGAACTCGAGGTACTTCTTGGCGGCATCGAGATGCTTGCTTCCCTTGATGGCAGCCGCCGGGTAGACAACCTGACCGCACATGTCCTTGGTTGCGGCGTCGACGACGTCGAGGCCGGCGGAGACGGCGTCGGTGCGATAGATGATGCCGCAATCAACCGCAGCCTCGCTCACCTGCGTGGTGACCTCCTTGACGTTGGTGCCGTAGGTGAGGACGCCAGAGGCGGCAAGCTCCTCCTCGCTGAGGCCATAGTAGGCAAGGATCTTCTGCGTGTACTGACCCACGGGAACGTCGGAGTTACCCATGGCAAGCTTGATGTCGCCAGCCTTGAGGCGCTCGGCAAGGTCTTCGAAGCTCTTGATGTTTGCGGGGTTGCCCTCGGGGACCACCAGCGTGACCTCATTCTCGAGGATGTCAAAGCGCGTGTCCGGCTCGACGTAGTCAAGCCCCTCCGTGTTGGCCTGCGTGTTGTCGGCAGCGTCGAGCTGGTTCATCTGCTTCTGGCCTGCGGAGATGAACACGTCGCAGTCCGCACCCTCCTGGATCTGGGTCTTCAGCGTGCCCGAGGAGTCATAGTTGGGCTGGACCTTGATGCCCGTCTCCTCAGTGAACTTTTCGTTGGCCTTGGCGAGGCTCTCGGTCATGCTAGCGGCCGCAAAGACCGTGATGGTCTCCTCGGCAGACTCCGTGGATGCCGCGGGCTGAGAGGCGCCGCCGCATCCGCCAAGGGCACAAACCATGCCCAGAGCAGCCATCCCAGAGCCAAACGCCGCCACGAACCTCTTGAAACCAGCCTTTTGCATACATCCCATCCTTTCCTTGAGGCTAACGACTCAGGCGCACGATTGCCCCTAAGATCGTTGTTTGCAGATTTGTATAACGAGGGGCAGCGCGAACCGCACAATAGGGCGTCCCAACGAGGACCCTCCGGAGCGCTTAAGCCGTGCCCGGGCAACTAGCCAAACCAGCTCCTCGCTCCGAGGAGCGCACCTGCACCATGCGGGCTGCGATGCTCACGGCAATCTCGGGAGGAGTCACGGCGCCGATGTCAAGGCCGACAGGCAGCTCCACGGCAGCAAGGTCGGTCTCGGTGAAGCCTTTATCGCGCAGGACGCGCTCGAGCACCGCGCGCTTCTTGCGACTACCCATGCATCCCAGGTAGCGCGGACGCGCAGCGAGCGCTTGGGCAACCACAAGCTCGTCGGCGGCGTGCCCATGCGTCATCACGCAGACATAGTCATCCCAGCCAAGGCTCACATGCGCAGACACGTCCTCGTAGCTGCCACAGATGACACGCCGCGCGCGCGGATAGTTCTCCGGGCGCGCAAGGGGCTCCCTGTCATCGAACACTGTGACGTCAAAGCCCACGTTGGCAAGAAGCGGCACGAGCTCGCGCCCCACATGGCCGCCGCCAAAGACAAAGGCGCGCTCGGCGGCGCAGATGCACTCTGTATAGACGCCCCGCGAGGCATCGCCCTCGTAGGTGGCAAGACCGGCGCAAAACGAGGCGTCATGGGGTCCCACGCGCTCAAAGCGCGCTACTGTCTTGCCGTTGTCCCACAAGACCTTGAGCCTTCCCCTCTCGCGAGCGTCAACGGCATCCAGCACCATGGCAAACGTATCAAGGTCGCGCGCGCCCAACAGGCGCGTGCCCACAAGCTGGGAGCCCCCGCAAACGCTTCCCGTGCTTTTGTGATCAAAACGCTCTATGCAGGCATCCCCCTCGCCCGCCATGACAACGCGGGCCCGTCGCTGGGCAAGGTGCTCGGGAGCCCCTCCGCCAATGGTGCCCACAAACGAGCCGTCCTGCAAAAGCAGCATCCGCGCCCCCGCAGGCCTTGCCACCGAGCCCTCGCTGCCCACGACGACGCACTCGACCACGCGCTCGCCAGCCCGAAGGGACCTGGCAGCAGCGCGAATGATGGCTATGCCCTCCATGGCTACCCCTCCAGCCTTCCTGTGAGGCGGCAGATTGCCTCGAGTACGCCGCCGCCCACGGCACGGGCCTTGTCAGACGAGACAAAGCAGTGGCCCCGTTCGCAGCGCGGGTCAATGTCTCCGGACTTCATGCCACTCGTGACCTCGACGCCCTCTTGGAGAAGCCCGCGCAAGACGCCGTCGATGGTGCAGACCATGGGAACGCCGCTCACGGTTGCCGCAACCTGGCCGGCACGAACGATGTCGCCAATCTCAAGGCAGGGCTCGAAGATTCCGTCGGCAGGGGCGCGCAAGACGCGGTCTGCCGAGTGCCCCGCGATGACGCCGGGGATGCCGGTGTTGGGGGCAGCGGAGCCCTGCATGATGACCTGGCCCAAAAAGTGGCCGCGCTTGGTCTCGACCACCGCGTGGCAGTCCTTGCCCGCGTAAAAGCCCGGGCCCACACCGATGACCACCGGTGCCATGCCCAAGGTGGTGCCCAGGTTCTTCTTGGCAAGGATCGCGTCAACGAGCACCGCGGGCCTGAGCTCAGGTATGGAGATCCCCTCGGGGTCTGCGAGCACGGCCACGTCCCCCGAGACGACAATCCCGCGCGCCTCGGCCACGCTCTTGGCGCGCCGGGCCCGCACGCCCTCCACCTCGCAAGAGCCCAAACGGATGGCCTCGGAAAAGCTCACGGTGCGACGGATCGAGGTGGGGACCGGAAGGTCGCACATGATGACCTTGCAGCCCGCGCGACACAGGCGCAACGCTATGCCCGTCGCTATGTCTCCAGCGCCCCTCACCTGAACAAGCATGCCAACCCCCATATGACGCCAACGCATGGCGTTGTATCTGCAATACAATAACGCTTCCCATGAAAACAAGCACATTGGCTTATTTTCATGATTATAAGTTAGGTAGGCAAAAAGTGTTTTAGCAATCTGTCAACGAACGATATCGGTCCCTGAGCGGCACACCCTTAGCACAAGACCCTAACGGAGCAACGGTCAGTACCCTCGCCTGCACCAGACAGCCCGCAGGCATGACCAATAACGGCTGCGGGCTGGCCCGCCTCACGCAGGCGCCCCACAAGTTGCCGCGCGTCCCGTTCGGGCAAGGCCACAAGCAGCCCGCCCGAAGTCTGGGGGTCAAACAGGACATCGGAAAGATCGAGGGGGACGCCCTTGGCCATGCATACCCTTGGGCCAAAGAAATCCCTGTTGCGATAGGCGCCAGCGGGAATGAGACCCATGCGGGCCATGTCCCGGGCTTGGGCCATGAGCGGTACCTCCCCCGCCTCGACCTCGATCACAAGGTCGCTTGCCTCCGCCATCTCGCAGGCATGTCCCATGAGCGAAAAGCCCGTCACGTCGGTGCAGGCGTGGGCGTCAAGCCCGCGCAGCGCCTGCGCCCCAACCTTGTTGAGGGTGATCATGGAATCGGTGGCGACCTTGAGCCCCGCGTCGTCCAGAAGCCCGGTCTTGTGAGCTGTGGTAAGGATGCCAGTGCCCAGGGCTTTCGTGAGAACCAGTGCGTCGCCCACGCGAGCCGTGCCATTTGCCAGCAGCTGGCTGAGGTCCACGAACCCGCTCACGGCAAGACCAAACTTGGGCTCGTGGTCGTTGATGGAGTGGCCACCCGCGACTATGCAGCCGGCCTCACGGCACTTGTCGGCACCCCCCGCCAAGATCTGCCCCGCCACCTCAATTCCCAGGCAGTTGGGGAAGCACAAGAGGTTGAGGGCCAGCGTGGGCACGCCACCCATGGCCCAGACGTCGGACAGGGCATTGGTCGCCGCGATCTGGCCAAACAAAAACGGGTCGTCGACCATAGGCGGGAAGAAGTCGGTCGTGGCCACGAGCCCGCGCCCGTCACCCAAGTCATAGACGCAGGCATCGTCCGAGGCATCAAAGCCAACGAGAAGCCTCTCGTCCTCAAGCCTGGGAAGTTCGCCCAACACCTTAGCCAAGGCCCCAGGCGACATCTTTGCCGCACAGCCCGCAGCCTCCACCAACTCGGTAAGCCTCACGCCCGTCATGTCCATTGCGCTACCCCTTTTCGTCTATGCCCGAGCCTGGCGGCCGGTCATGTTTTGAAGTTGGGGCCTGGCGACGATACCCTGCCCCCGGCAAGGGCATCCTTGCCAGGCCCCAGACCCAAGCCCCCGAGCCACAAGGAAAGGCCCCGACGTCGGTCGGGGCCTTTCGCGTAGGGGCGAGACGTTGCGTCAGCATGCACCTAGAGGTAGGCCACGCACTTGATCTCGACCTTGGCCGCCTTCGGCAGGGCCGCAACCTCAAAGGCGGCGCGAGCCGGATACGGGGCCTCGAAGAACTCGCCATAGACCTCGTTCATCGCAGCAAAGTCGGCGATGGAGTCGAGAAGGACGGTCGTCTCGGCAACATCGGCCATGGTGGCACCGGCCGCCTCGAGGATGTTCTTGATGTTGGTCAGGCTCTGACGCGTCTGGACGCGGATGTCATCGCCGGCAAACTCGCCGGTGGCCGGGTCAACGGGCAGCTGTCCGGAGACGTGGATGCAGTTGCCGGCCTTGGTGGCCGCAGAATAGGGGCCAAGGGCCGCGGGTGCCTTGTCGGTGACGATTGCCTCGATAGCCATGTTGTTCTCCTTTTTTTCGAGCCCGCAAGCGGGCGGATTACACAAATAGCGAAGGTGCCGGGAGCTAGCGACTCACATAGGCGCCGGGGCGCTTGCCGGTAGGCTCGCCGTTGCGTGCGGCAAGCACGCCGTTCACGAAGGTGAGGCGTGCACGCCCCTTGCACGCAAACCCCTCATAGGGCGTGTGGTCGACGTTCTGGTGCTGCGTGGAGGCACTAATGACCCACTCCACGGACGGGTCCCAGACACAGACGTCGGCATCGGCCCCCTCGGCAAGGCAGCCCTTGCGCGGCCACATGCCAAAGACCTTGGCAGGATTCTCACTCATGAGCCGGGCAAGGTCACAGGGGCCTAGCTTTCCTTCGAAGGTAGTCGCGATGAGCGCGGGCCTGTGCTCGACGCCAGCGGCGCCATTGGGGATCTTCCTGAAGTCACCACGCCCACGGTCCTTTTGGCCATGCAGGTTGAAGCTGCAGTGATCGGTCGCGATGGTGTCGATCTCTGCGTTGAGAAGCGCCTCGCGAAGCGCCGCGCGGTCGGAGGGCTTACGCAAAGGCGGGCTCATGACGTACGTGGCCCCAGCAAACCCATCCTCGCCCTGCTCGAGGTAGCGGGTGTCGTCAAGCAGCAGGTACTGCGGGCAAGTCTCGACAAAGATGTTCTTCTGCCCCCGTGCCTTGGCGGCGCGTATCGCCTCAAGCCCCAGCCTGGTGGAGAGGTGCACGACGTTGACGCGAGCGTCGCCGGCCATGTGGGCAAGGTACAGAAGGCGCGCGATGGCCTCGGCCTCGCACTCGGCGGGACGTGACAGCGGATGGCCCTCGGGACCGGTGATGCCCCGCCCAAACACCCGCTCCTGCAGCTCGTTGACAACGGTGCCGTTCTCGCAGTGAACGCACAGGGTGCCGCCCAAGGGCCTTAGGGCCTCGAGGACCTCGAGCGTCTCGGCATCGTCCAGGCGCAGGTGGTCATAGGCAAAATAGGTCTTGAAGCTGCACACGCCCCGCTCGCGCATAAGGTGGAGGTCCTCGCGGTTGCGCTCGTTCCATTCGGCTAGGGCCATGTGGAAGGCATAGTTTGCCGTGCAGGTGCCGTCCGCTCGCCTATGCCACTCGTCAAGGGCGCAGGGAAGCGTCACGCCGCGGTCTGCCGTGGCATAGTCCACGATGGTCGTGGTGCCGCCGCAGGCCGCCGCCAGCGTGCCTGTCTCGAAGCTGTCCGCGGTCCAGTCCATGCCCGTCCAGCACTGCATGTGGGTGTGGGCGTCAATGAAGCCCGGGAACACCCAGCAGCCCGAGGCGTCATGGACTTCGTCTGCGCAGGTGGGCTCGATGCACGCGTCGATGCGCACGATCTTGTCGCCTTGCAGGGCGATGTCTCCACTTCGCAAGCCGTCGGGGCAGACGAGCGCCCCGCCCTTGATGATGACCATGCTACACGCTCCCTCCGCGCCCAAAGCCGGCCTCGAGGATCTCGCGGACGCGAACGAGATCTGCCGGAACATCGACATCCCACAGCTCCCAGGGCCATCTGGCCTCGACGCTGGCCTTCTCAAACAGCCCCGACAATGCAGATCCGCCCTGGTCTGCGTCGAGCTGCCCAAGAAGGCCAAAGGCGCTTCTCGCAAAGAGGGCCGGGGACCCCGCGCGCCCGCGCCAGGCGAGCCTCACCACATGGTCCGGCTTGGCGGCCGCGACCCTCGCAAGGCCCCTCATGCTGTCAGGCTCCACGAGGGGCTGGTCTGCCGGCAAAAAGATGCAGGCATCCCAGCCCATCTCGAAGGCATGGGCCGCAAGCGCCGCCACCGAGTGGCCCTGGTCGGGGCCGCGTGGCCTGACAACGTCAACCCCCAGCTGCTCGCACAGGGCGTCAACCTCGGCCGTGGCGCTTGCCACAGCCACGGGAAAGCCCTCGGGGACCGCATGCAGGGAGCGGGCAATGAGCGGCTCGCCCAGCACGGGCTCGATGAGCTTGTTGGAGCCAAACCTGCGGGCGTGGCCCGCCGCCATGACGCCAACGCCCACCCTGATGGGCGCATCGTTGGCCCCCTGCGCGTGCGAGGATTCCCCCACGCCGCAGAACAAGGGCCCAAACTGCGCCGCCGCGCTTGCCTCGACGCTGGCCGTCCACCGCTCGTAGGCGCGCAAAAGCGCATCGGCCTCAGGCGTGGGCGTGGAACCGCCTCCGCCGGCTCCTCCCACCATGCGCGTCGTCAGGGGATAACCCAGCCCCTTCTCGGCATTTCTGATGAGGGCAAGGGCCTTTGTATAGGCCATGCCCATCGAGATGGCGGCAGCACGCAGGCTGCCATGCTCGCGGACGCGACGCAGGAGCTCGGCGGGGCCGGGCCCGAAGGCCCGCATCCCCGCGTCGTCAACCAGATATGTCCTCACACTTGGGCGCATGATGACAATTATGCCCTAACCGTGGTCCCCGTCTTGCCCTCGAGGCCATCCTTTGCCTTCTCAAGCAAGGTGATGAGGGCGGCTCGGCCAGGCTTGCTCTCGGCAAACTTGGCAGCAGCCAAGACCTTCGGATCCATGGAGCCCCTGCCAAACTCGCCGGCCTCAGAGAGCTCGCGCGCACGCTCGGGCGTGAGCTCGTCGAGCCACTGCTCGTCGGGCTTGCCAAAGCGGACGGCAACCTTCTCGACGGCCGTGAGGATGACGAGATAGTCAGCGTCGAGGGACTCGGCAAGAAGCTCGGCGGCAAAGTCCTTGTCAATGACGGCGGCCGCGCCCTTGAGGTGGTGGTGACCGGTTGGCACCACGGGGATGCCGCCGCCGCCGCAGGCGATGACGATGTGGTCGGCCTGGACCAGCGAGGCGATGGTGTCTAGCTCGACGATGCGCTTGGGCAGGGGGCTAGCCACGACGCGACGGTAGCCCTTCTGCTCGTCGAACATGAAGTCGTAGTCACGGTCGCGCTTAAGGACCTCGGCCTCCTCGGCCGACATGAACGAGCCGATGGGCTTAGAGGGATCCTCAAACGCGGGGTCAGCGGGGTCGACCTCGACCTGGGTGAGCACGGTGGCCACGCCCTTGCTGATGCCGCGCTCCACCATCTCCTCGCGAAGGGCATTCTGGAGGTCATAGCCGATGTAGCCCTGGCTCATGGCGCCACAGACGGACAGGGGGCACGGGATGTACTTGTCTGGGTCAGAGCGGGTCAGCTCGGTCATGGCGTTTGCGATCATACCGACCTGAGGGCCGTTGCCGTGAACCACGATGACCTCGTTTCCCTGCTCAATGAGGTCGACGATGGCCTTGGAAGTGACTCGGACCGCCTGCATCTGCTCGGGCAGGTTCTTGCCTAGGGCGTTGCCACCAAGGGCAACGACAACACGCTTGGGCATTTGCATGCTCCTTTCCTGGGAATGAGAAGCGCCGGCCCCAAGGGGAGGCCGGCGCGAAGCGAGACAAGGCACGCGAGGGGAAGCACGTCCTTGCCCTATGGGAGAGGCAACAACTTAAGCCTGGTTCCAGCGCGGGGTCGCGGCCTGCTCGAGCGCCTTAAGGGTGGCGATCGGGTCCTTTACCTTCTGCAGGAAGATCATGGCAGCAATGGCATAGGGCTTGTAGCTAGCCTCCTTGTACATGCCAATGCGGTGCATGTCGAAGACGTCGGCCATGACCTCACCGTGCTCGCAGGAAACGCCGGAGATGTCGGCGGGCAGCGGATGCATGAAGATGGTGTCCTGGCCCTGAGCGGTCTTGGCCATGAGCTCGGTCGTGGAGCACCAGTCCTTGTGAGTGGCGTTCTGGGCGAGGAGCTCCTTCTCGAGCTCGGCGATGCCGGCGTCGTCACCCTCGGCGTAGAGCTTGGTGCGCCTCTCCATGGCAGCATACGGGGCCCAAGACTTCGGGATCACGATATCGGCGCCCTCGAAGGCCTCGGCCATGGTGCCGACCTGCTTGAAGGTCGAGCCGCTCTCGGCAGCGTAGTCCTTGGCCTTCTGGACGAGGTCCGGCATGAGGTCGTAGCCCTCGGGGTGAGCCAGGGTGACGTCCATGCCAAAGCGCGGGAGCAGGGTGATGAGTGACTGCGGGCAAGACAGGGGCTTTCCGTAGGAGGGGCTGTAGGCCCATGTCACGGCAACCTTCTTTCCCTTGAGGTTCTCAAGGCCGCCAAACTCATCGATGAGGTAGAGAAGGTCGGCAGAGGACTGCGTCGGGTGATCGGAGTCGGACTGCAGTGAGACCAGCGTGGGACGATGGTCGAGCACGCCATCCTCGTAGGCCTGCTGCACGGACTCGGAAACCTCGGCCATGTAGGCGTCACCGGCACCGATGTACATGTCATCGCGAATGCCGATGACATCGGCCATGAAGGAGATCATCGTGGCAGTCTCGCGGACGGTCTCGCCGTGGGCGATCTGGGACTTCTTCTCATCGAGGTCCTGGAGCTCGAGGCCGAGCAGGTTGGAACCCTTGGAGAAGGAGAAGCGGGTGCGGGTGGAGTTGTCGCGGAACAGGGAGACGGCCAGGCCCGAGTCAAAGATGCGCGCCGAGATGTTGCGCTCGCGGAGGTTGCGCAGAGCGGCGGCGGTGGCATAGAGGGCACGGAGCTCGTCGGTGGTCTTGTCCCACGTGTGCAGGAAGTCAGATCCGTACATGCCGGAGAAGTCGAGGCCGGAAAGCTGGTCTAGGTACTTCTGAATCTCGCTCATGTAAAAATCCTCTCTTGTTTGATGGAAAGACGGGAGCAGAGGCGTTTGGCTGAGCGCCGCGAGACTACCGCCCGCAGCGCCCTGGTGCCCATGGGGCTACTTGATGTCGTTGTCCGTGAGGCCGGCGCGGAAGGCGGTGGCGTCCTCGTTGGCGCCGCCCTCGTACAGGTTGAGGGCAGCGGTGTAGAGGGCAGCGCAGGTCACGAGGTCATCCTTGTAGGTTATCTCGTTGGGGGCGTGCGCCTGGGACTCGGCGCCGGGGCCAAAGCCGACGCAGGGGATGCCATAACGGCCCTGGATGGCCACGCAGTTGGTAGAGAAGGTCCACTTGTCGACCAGCGGACGATCACGCTTGTCCATCGAGGCGGCACAGCCAATGCGCTCGTCGCCAAAGAGGGCCTTGTGGGCGTCGACCAGAGCCTTGACATGCGGCGCGGACTCCTTGTTGATCCACGTCGGGAAGTAGGCCTCGGTCTCGTAGACCTCGCCGGTCCAGCTGGGACGGTCATACATGTACATGGAGACCTTGACGTCATCGCCGTACTTCTTCACGGCGGGCAGGTTGCGGATCTCGTCGAGGCAGGACTCCCAGGTCTCGCCGGCGGTCATGCGGCGGTCGATGGAGATGGCGCAGGAGTCGGCGACGGCGCAGCGGCTGGGGCTGGTGTAGAAGATCTGCGAGACGGTGCAGGTGCCGCGGCCCAGGAAGCGGGCGTCCTCGAAGTGCTCGGGGTTGAACTTGGGGTCGAGCATCTTGACGAGGCCCTTGATGTCGGTCGACTCGTCGCAGCCGTTGTTGTTGAGGGAGCGGACGTTGGCGATGATGTCGGCCATCTTGTAGATGGCGTTGTCGCCGCGGTCGGGGGCAGAGCCGTGGCAGGAGACGCCATGGACGTCAACGCGGATCTCCATACGACCACGGTGACCACGGTAGATGCCGCCATCGGTAGGCTCGGTGGAGATGACGAACTCGGGCTTGATGCCGTCCTTGTTGTAGATGTACTGCCAGCACATACCGTCGCAGTCCTCTTCCTGGACGGTGCCGACGACCATGACCTTGTAGCCCTCGGGGATAAGGTCGAGGTCCTTCATCATCTTGGCGGCATAGACGGCAGAGCACACGCCGCCCTCCTGGTCAGAGCCACCGCGCCCATAGATGATGTCGTCGGTCTCGTAGCCCTCGTAGGGGTCGGCCTCCCAGTTCTCGATGTTGCCGATGCCCACGGTGTCGATGTGGCCGTCAAGGCACAGGATCTTGTCGCCCTCGCCCACAAAGCCCATGACGTTGCCCAGGCCGTCTACCTTGACCTCGTCAAAGCCGAGCTTCTCCATCTCGGCCTTGATGCAGGCGACGACCTCGCCCTCCTCGCACGACTCGGAGGGGTGGCTGATCATGGCGCGCAAAAACGCGGTCATGTCGGCACGATAGCCCTCGGCCGTCTTCTTGATGAGGTCGAAATCGAGTTCCTTAGCCATTGCCTTGTCCTTTCACTGATGGCCGTTTACGCAAGGTGTTGGGTAAGGCGGCCGACATGCGGCCGCCCGGGGATGCCTACTCGTTCCAGGCGCCGTCCCAAACGATCTGCTTGTAGCGATCGGGGTCGGTGTCGCCCTCGGTGCTGAAGAGCAGGACGCGGGAGCTCTTGTCAAGGCCAAGCTCGTCTCGAAGCTCGGCGTAGGCGGGGTCGCTCATGATGGTGGAGATGACGCCCATGCCCACGGCGCCAGACTCTCCGCTCGTGACGCTGGGGTCGCCCTTGACGGGGGCTGCGAGCATGCGCATGCCCTTGGCAGCAACCCAGTCGGGGCAGCTCAAGAAGGCGTCGGCGTGGTTGCGCAGGATGTCCCAGCCAATGGTGTTGGGCTCACCGCAGGCAAGGCCCGCCATGATGGTCTGAAGGTCGCCCCCCACGATGCGCGGGTCTCCGTCTGCGGCCTTGGCGCCCTGATACAGGCAGTCGGCGGCGGCCGCCTCCATGATCACGAACTTGGGCGGACAGGTTGGGAAGAGGTTGGCAAAGTAACCAACCATGGCGCTCGCAAGCGAGCCGACACCCGCCTGGACGAAGACGTGGGTGGGACGGTTGACCTCAAGGGCGCGGAGCTGCTCCGCGGCCTCGGCGGCCATGGTGCCATACCCTTGCATGATCCAGCTCGGGATCTTCTCGTAGCCGTCCCATGCGGTGTCCTGGACCACAACGCCGTGCTCGGTCTCGGCAGCCTCGGCGGCAGCCATGCGCACGCAGTCGTCGTAGTTGACCTCCTCGATGGTGACCTGGGCGCCCTCCTTGGCAATGTTGTCAAAGCGGGTCTGCGTGGAGCCCTTGGGCATGTGGACGACGGCGCGCTGGTGAAGCTTGTTGGCGGCCCAGGCGACGCCACGGCCGTGGTTGCCGTCGGTGGCGGTGAAGAAGGTCGCCTGGCCAAAGTCGTCCTGGAACTGCTCGGAGGTGAGGTAGTCATACGTCATCTCGGAGACGTCGCGGCCCATCTCCTCGGCAATGTAGCGAGCCATGGCAAACGAGCCACCAAGCACCTTGAAGGCGTTGAGGCCAAAGCGATAGGACTCGTCCTTCACGTACAGGCCACCCAGGCCAAGGCGCTCCGCCATGCCAGAGAGGTTGGCCAGCGGCGTCACGGAGTACTGGGGAAAGCCTTGGTGAAACCTCATGGCCTTCCCAATGCAATCAACCGACATCACGGCAAGGTTCTCATCCTCGCTTGCCGGCATCGTGTTGGCTACCCACCTGATCTTCTCGCTCACGTGACGACCTCCTTGGCCTCATCGGGTTGTGCAGGCGAGCCAGCCTAGGCTCGCCTTGCATTACACTCTTTCTGCCTACCTAACAGAAAGTTTGTTAGTCCTTTTTTACCGCACACGACTGGGTTTCACAAGCACTATTAGACCTGATCCGCGAGCGGGCCTTTTTTTGCCGCGAACGGTAGGGCGGCTCGGACGGAAAAACCTCCTAACGGAGCTTGGACGCAGGGCGATAGAACGTGTCCTCCATCGGGAGCTTGGGCCTCAGCCTTCCGTCCCAGGCACGATAGGCATTCTGAACAGCCGGAGCCGTTGGGATGGTGGCAATCTCGCCAATGCCCTTTCCGCCATAGGCAACGGGCAAAAGCTCGTCTTTCTCGACGTAGATGGCATGGATATCGGGAATCTCGTCTGCACGAAATAGCCCGAGGGTTCCGTACTTTGCCTGAGGCACGCAATCCTTGAGCGGCCAGTCCTCGCGCAGGGCATAGCCCATGCCCATCAAGACACCGCCCTCGATCTGGCCTTGGATGGCGATGGGGTTGACCACCTTGCCAGAGTCGTGTGCCGCATAGACCTCCTTGACGCGACCGTCGTCGTCCAAGATGACCACGTGCGTGGCGAAGCCGTAGCAGATATGGCTCTTGGGGTTGGGGACTTCGGCGCCGAGCTTGTCGGTGGGCTCGAGGTACTCATAGGAGAAGGAACAGCCCTCGAGTGCCGCAAGGGCGGCTGCGGGGTCCTGCGCATGCAGGCCATCTCCTGCCGTCATGTGAGAGCCCCAGCCCTCATAGGGCGTGCCGTCGGCATATGTTGAGCTCATGCCGTCGCCACGGGCGCACACGCACTCCTCTGGGGCGGGCAGGCCCTGCTCGATGCGCAGCATGGCGTCACGCAGGAGGAACGCCGCGCCGCGCACCGCCTCGCCGGTCACCACCGTCTGGCGCGAGCCCGACGTGGTTCCGGAATCGGGAGCGTTTTCAGTGGAGCACTCGCCGTTGGAGATCAGGCGCGCGCCAAGCCCGGTCGCCTCAGCAACGTCTTGCAAAAAGACCGTGTTGCAGCCCTGGCCAATGTCGGAAGTGGCGGCATAGACGACGGCCTTACCCCCCTCGACGCGGATGGTGCACCTACCCGCGTCGGGCAGGCCCACGCCAACGCCCGCATTCTTCATGGCACAGGCGATTCCCGCTCGGCCCGGGTTTGCGTAGTACACGTCCTTGACGGCCTCGAGCGTCTCCTTGAGGGCCGTGGAGCGGTCTGCGATCTGGCCGTTGGGCAGCGTCTGGCCCGGCTCGATGGCATTTCGGTAGCGAATCTCCCAAGGGTCAAGACCGACCTTCTCGGCCAGAAGGTCAATGAGCGACTCGAGGGCAAACTCGCTTTGGCACACGCCAAAGCCACGGAAGGCACCGGCAGGCGGATTGTTGGTGTAGTAGCCATAGCCACGAATGTCGTGGTTCTGATAACGATAGGGACCCACGGCATGCGTGCAGGCGCGCTCCAGCACCGGACCGCACAGGCTCGCGTAGCCACCCGTGTCAAAGTTGATCTCGCAGTCCAGTGCCGTGAAGATTCCGTTCTCGTCGCACCCCAGCGTGAAGGTCCCCTCCATGGCGTGGCGCTTGGGATGGAACCGCAATGACTCCTGGCGCGTCATGCGCACCTTGACCGGCACCTGGAAGTGATGGGCGGCAAGCGCGGCCAAGTGCTGCACGCTCACGTCCTCCTTGCCGCCAAAGCCGCCGCCCACGAGCATGGTCTCGACGACCACGCGCTCGGGGGTGTCAGACCACCCAAACATCGACAGGCACTCCTTGCGCGTGTCATAGGCTCCCTGGTCAGTCGACCAGATTTTCACCCCGTCCTTGTACGGGGCGGCCACCGCGCACTCCGGCTCGAGGAAGGCATGCTCGGTAAAGGGCGTCGAGAAGCTCTCGGTGACCGTGTAGGCAGACTTCGCGAGCGCCTCCGCAGCGTTGCCTCGCGTGACGTGACGGCTCTGGCACACGTTGTCCTTGAGCTGGACCGTGTTGCCAAAGACCACGTAGGGCTCGGGATGGACGAGAGGAGCGCCGGCAGCCTTGGCCTCGGCAATGGAGCGCACGGGCTCAAGCTCCTCATAGGTTATCTTTACGAGCTTCTTGGCCTTCTCGACAAGATCGGGCGTCTCGGCGACGACGAGGCAGATGGCGTCACCGACGCCACGCGTAATGCTTCCCGGCGCGATGAGGACGTCCCAGTCCTGGAGGAGGTGACCGACCTTGTTGACCGGCACGTCATCTGCCGTGAGCACGCCGAGCACGCCCGGCAGCCTGCAGGCACGGGTGGCGTCGATGGACACCACACGGGCGCGCGGGTACTTGGAGCGCACGGCGCTGGCATAGGTAAGGCCCGGGAAGTCGCGCTCGTCAAGGTCGTCGGGATACTTGCCAAAGCCCAGGACCTTCTTGCGCACGTCAACGCGAAACGCCCGCTCGCCCACGCCATAGGAGTCCCCACGCTCAAGGGCGGGGTCAATCTGCTCGTCGCCACGCAGGATGGCGGCGGCCAGCAAAATGCCCTCGATGATCTTCTTGTAGCCCGTGCAGCGGCAGACGTTTCCCCTGATGGCGCGCTTGACCTCAGACTCGCTTGGGTTGGGGTTCTTGCGCACGCAGGAAGCGCCGCTTATGACCATGCCCGGGATGCAGAAGCCACACTGAACGGCTCCCACGGCACCAAAGGCATAGACAAAGGCCTCCTGCTCCTCGTGGGTAAGGCCCTCGACGGTCACGATGTCGTGGCCTGCCGCCAGCTTGGTGGTAAGGACGCAGGCGCGGACATTCCGGTCGTCGCACAGGACCATGCACGTGCCACACGCACCCTCCGAGCAGCCGTCCTTGACGCTCTTTATCTTCAGCTCGTCACGCAGAAACCCAAGCAGGGGGCGATTTCCCGTAACCGAGTGCAGCTCGCCATTGACACGAAAGGTGTACAGCTCGCCCTGTTCGGAATTCTTCGCGGCCCTGAGCGCCGCCATACCCTCCGCCTTGGCCTCCCGGCGCAGGTCGTTGGGCATGTCGAGCACCGAGAGGCGCACGTCCGTCTTTACCATGTGTCCCCCTATCCTTCCGCGAAGATACCGAACGCATCGCTGATGGCGCCGCGCGGGCACTTCGTCGCGCACATACCGCAAGCAATGCAGCGCTCATAGTCGATGCGGGCATGGCGGTTCTGCACCTCAATGGCGCCAACCGGACAGGAGCCCACACACAGGCCGCACGCAATGCAGCTTCGCACACACTTCTCCCGGCTCGACTTGGGCACCGACGTGTTAACGCAGCGAACTCGTATGGAGCGATCTGGGGCGATCATCTCTATGATGCCCTTGGGGCAGCGGCGCGTGCAGGCACCGCACCCCCGGCAACGTCCGGGGTCAACGACGGCCACGCCTCGCTCGCCGATGCAGATGGCGCCAAACTTGCAAGCCTCGACGCAGGCGCCGCAGCCAATGCAGCCCTGCCCGCACACGAGGCCACCCTCACATGTGGGGCTGCCGCCACCGCAGCGGACAAAGGCCACAGGCCGAGGCCTCGCCGCACGCGGCTTGGCCCCCTTTTTCAACAAGCGTTCGTCGCTCATTGCCTCTCCTTTTGAAGGAGGGGCCCCTCATAGAGGAGCCCCGCCACGTAATTGTTAGTGAGCCAGCAGGTAGCCGTAGGAGTCGCGCACTGTCATGATGGTCAGGCGCACGTCCTCGGGAAGGCCGCAGGACGGGTCGTCGACGTCATAGACCTTCTCGGCGCCGGCAAGGCGTACCCTGAACCCTCCCTGAACCGACAAGAAGCCGCGGTTCTCGGAGTTGTTCATGTCCTCGGCGCTCCAGAACAAGGTGAGCTTGTCCTTGTAGGGACGCCCCTCCCACGGGCAGAAGACGGCGCAGTTGCCGCACTCGTTGCACATGCCATCGACATGGATCACCTGGTGCTGCTCAAGGCCCGGAACGTCGATGGCAACGTTGGCACGGTTGGGACAGACGTCGCAGCAGGCCTCGCAGACGCTTGCGCACCCAAGGCACCTAGAGTGGAGCAGCTCGTGGACCTGGGTCGACAGCGTCCCCTTGCGCTCGTAGCACTCTTGTGCCGAAGCGGCGGCATTGGCCTTAGCGTAGGCGTTGAAGTCGGCGCCCAGCATCTCGCGCGCAACTGCCTGGGCGTCGGCGATTGCCTCGACGAAGGTTGCGGGGCCACGGCGGCAGTCGCCGGCAGCCCAGACGCCCTCCACGCCGGTGGCGCACCCAGACGGCCTGCCCTTGCGGTCGCACTCGACGCCCGCAGAGGCATAGAGCGCGCCTTCGATGCCCTCGCCCACGGCGCAGATGACCGCCGTGGCGGGAACCTCGACCACCTCGCCGGTGCCCTTGGGGCTACGGCGCCCGCTCTCGTCGGGCTCGCCCAGCACCATGCGCTCACAGCTGAGCACGCCATCCTTGACGCCCTTGGGGGCAAGCAGCTCGCAGAACTCGACGCCGTCCTCCAGCGCCTCGCTGAGCTCCTCCTCATCAGCGGGCATGTAGCGCTTGGTACGGCGGTAGACGATGCGCACGTTGTCCACGCCCGGCAGGCGCTTGGCCACGCGAGCGGCATCCATGGCGGTGTTGCCGGCGCCCACGATCACGATGTCAGAGCCAAGCTGCGTGAGGTTCTCTCCGGCCTTGGCAGCCTCGAGGAACTCGAGCACGTCGATCTCGTCGCCATACTCCAGCCCCACGTGGCCCGGCGCCCATGCGCCCACGCACACCACGACGTCGGTGTAGCCGGCATCGGTGAGCTCGGCGACGTCGGTCACCTCATGGTTGAGCACCACGTTTGCGCCAAGCGACAGGCAAAGGGCCTCGTCGGCGTCAATGTCGGTGTGGCTGATGCGGAACTCCGGGATGATGTGGCGCGCCACGCCGCCCAAGGTGGGCTTGCGCTCGAAGATGGTCACCTCGGCACCAGCCCTGGTGAGGAAGAAGGCGCAGGCAAGGCCGGCGGGTCCGCCGCCCACGACGGCCACGCGACGGCCCTTGGCGGCGGGAGCGGGATCGAAGCTGGTGTGACGCAACTCCCTCAGGAGCTCGTTGAAGCCGCCACGCGCGGCCTTGAGCTTGCTGGCACGAATGGCTGCGCCCTCGGGCTCGTAGAAGGAGCGCTCGCACTTGGCGCCACAGGGATGCGGGCAGAGGTTTCCGGTGATGTGGGGAAGGGCGTTGCGCTCGAGGATGATCCTCAGGGCCTCGGTGAGATCGCCCTTGTCAACGGCGTGCAGGTAGGCGGGGATGTCCTGGCTGATGGGGCAGCCCGTGCGGCAGGGAGCCGTGAAGCAGCTCATGAGGGGCAGCTCGGCCGCGACCTTGTGGGACTTGGCGGGCTTGATGGGCTTCTTGTACAGGGGGCTCGACGCCACGGCGTCATCCAGGGCGCCGACCTTCTCGACGCTAACCTCCTCGGCGTGCTCGGCCCCCTCGAGGATGTGGGCAATCTGGCTAAAGCGCTCGTAGCCGCCAGGCTTGAGCACGGTGGTGGCCATGGTGATGGGCCAGATGCCGGCCTCGTACAGGCTGCGGATGTTGCTGGCGTCAGCGCCTCCCGAGTAGGAGATGCGCAGCTTTCCCTCAAACTGCGTGGCGATGCGGCGGGCAACCTGGATGGTGAGCGGGAACAGCGAGCGGCCGCTCATGTACATCTCCTCGCTCGGCAGCTCCGAGCGAGTCACGTCAACCGGGAAGGTGTTGGTGAGCTTCACACCAAAGGCAAGGCCGCGCTCGGAGGTGAGCTTGATGAGGCGCTCGAACATGGGCACAGCGTCCGCCCACTGCAGGTCCTCGACAAAGTGCCTGTCGTCAAAGACGACGTAGTCAAAGCCCAGGCTGTCCAGACGGGTGCGGGCAAACTCATACCCCAAAAGCGTCGGGTTGCACTTGATGTAGGTGTTGAGCCCCTTCTCGCAGATGAGATAGGTGGCGATGCGCTCGATCTCGTCGGGCGGACAGCCATGGAGCGTGGACTCGGTGACGCTCGTTGAGACGTGTGGCGTCACGGACTCGACAAACGCGGCATCCACATGCTCAAAGCGGTCGAGGTTGGCAAGTGCCCAGTCTCGGCACTCCGACCAGATGGCGGTGCCCGAGGCATCCTTCATGCCCTCGATGTAGTTGTCGACCTTCTCGCTCTTGATGCCCTCGAGGTCATAGCCAACGCTCATGTTGAAGACAAAGCCGTCCGCAGACCCAAGGCCAAGCTCGCGCGAGAGAAGCTTGCAGGCCCACCAGCCCTTGACGTACTCGGCAAACGCCTGGGGAACCTCGAGCTCCGTGGACCACTCGCAGTTGTAGCACTCGTCCTCGGCGACGATGCAGGGCTTGTTGACGCAGGCAGACAGCTCCGCGCCGTCCATGACCTGAACCGTCTTGAGCTCAAAGAAGCGCGATCCGGCCACGTAGGAGGCAACGATGTTCTGGGCGAGCTGGGTGTTGGGGCCAGCCGCAGGGCCAAAGGGCGCCTCGATGCCCTCGCCAAAGATGGGGACTGCGCCACCCTCGTGCCTCACGAGCTTGCGCACGCCAAAGATGCTGCCGTGCTCGGCGTTTTCGGTAAGGATCCAGTCCATCATCTGTGCGAACGGGATCGGCCTCATGATGTCGCTCATGGTGAGCTCCTCTCCTCACGCCGGTCGAGACCGCGCGACCAGCTGTGTGTGTACGCCGCGCCAAAGGCGCGGCGCGGCCCCGCGGAGGCCGCCGGACGCGCCTGGGCTCCCCGGCCCAGGTGCGCCTTCGTGCAAGTGTGTTGCCGCCCTGCCGAGGCGGGGGCCCTACGCCTAGTAGCTGCGATGGTTAAGGGTGCCCCACAGGCCCTTGGCCTGCTCGAGCGTCCAAGCGTTGATGCGCTCCTCGTCAAAGGCCACAAACTCGCGGTCCTTGTAGAGGACCTTGCCGTTGATGATGGTTGTCCGGCAGTTCTTTCCCATCATGCCAAACAGCATGTGGCCATCGACGTTCTCCTCGGAGAAAGGTGTGAACACGGGGTAGTCCATGACGATGACGTCTGCCGCGGCGCCCGGCTTGAGCACGCCAAGGTCGCGGCCAAAGTACTTGGAGGCCATGGCGGCGTTGTTCTTGAACAGCATGGTCATGGCCTCGCCCCAACCAACGTTGGGCATCGCGGCATTGTGACGCTGGATGATGAGGAAGACCTTGAGGCTCTCAAGCATGTCGTGGGTATAGGCATCGGTTCCCATGCAAACGTCAATGCCACGGCGGAAGAACTCGAGCACAGGAGCGCAGCCCACGGCGTTGCCCATGTTGGACTCGGGATTGTTCACCAGGTGGGTGCCCGACTCCTTGATGATGTCCATCTCGGCGGGGGTCACGTGGATGCAGTGGCCGAGCATCGTGTCGGGCCCAAGCAGGTCGTGCTGCAAGAGGCGCTCGATCGGGCTGATGCCCCCACGGTTGAGACGTGAGTCCCAGACGTCGTTCATGCCCTCGCAGACATGGATGTGAAAGCCCGTGAGGCCGTTATTGGCCTCAGCCATCTTGTCCATGGTCTCGTCGGAGAGGGTGAAGGTCGCATGCCCGCCAAACATGGCCGCGATCATGTGGTTGTTGTCATTGGCGCGAGCCTTGGCAGCCCACTGGGCAAACTCAGCGTTTTCGGCAATGGCCTGACCGCACTTCTCGGCGCCGTCACGGTCGCTCGTCTCATAGCACAAGCACGAGCGCATGCCACACTCCTCGGCAACATCCTTGATGGCAAAGAGCGAGCCGGGAACCTCGCAGAAGCTCGCGTGATGGTCGAAGATGGTGGTCACGCCGTCGCGGATGGAGTCGAGGATGGTTGCGTAGGCGCAGGCGCGCGTGCCGTCCATCGTGAGGTTTCGGTCGATCTTCCACCACTGCTGCTCAAGGTTCTCGAGGAAGTTGGTGGGGTTGCACCCCTCGATGGCAAGGCCGCGGGCGAGGCCGGAATAGATGTGGGTGTGGCAGTTGACGAGGCCCGGCATGATCACGCCGCCGTGCGCGTCGACATACTCCGCGCCAGGATAGGCTGCCTTGACCTTGCTCTCCTCTCCCACCTCAACGATGGTGTCGCCATCGATGGCAATAGCGCCAGAAGCAAGATATGGGATATCGGCATCGCGCGTCACCACGCGTCCGTTTCCAACGACAAGCATAGTCACTCCTTTTTCAGCGCCAAAGCAGGCGTGAGCGGATGCTTTGGCTCAATGGCTGGCAACTTGGATGCTAGTTTTCCTCGCAGGCAACAACCTCCTCGGCCAACGACTCCTCATCCTTAGGGAGCACAAGATTAAGGACGATGGCGCAAAGAGCGGAAACCACGAGCTCGGAAGCCCCAAAGATGGTCGAGACCCACTCAGGCATGCCGGGGCCGGACAGACAGCCCGACACATGATAGATGCCCAAGCCAAGCGCGATGGACGTTCCCACGATGAGCTTTTTGCGCGCGGTAAAACCGCCTGCGATGATGAGGTCGAGGCCACTCATGGTGATGGTAGCGAACACACCGATAACGGCACCACCAAGCACCGGCTGCGGAATGCACGTGAGCAACGCCGCCAACTTGGGAAAGAAGCCCGCAACGATAAAGACCGCGCAAGCGAACGCGAACACAAGGCGATTCTTAACTCCGTTGGCGATGATGATTCCGGTGTTCTGCTCATAGGTGGACTGCGGAATAGCCCCGATGAACGCACCCAGGATGCTCATTATGCCGAGTGAGACGATTCCGCCCGTATACTCGCGACTCGTGGGAATACGCTGCTCGACCGCATTGGTGGTCATGGCAACGCCGCCCATGTTCTGAAGGCAGTTGACCACATATACGATTGCGGCGGTGGCCATCGCGGCGGGAGCGAAGTCAAGCTCGAAGTGCAGCGGCTGCGGCAGCGCGAACCACGCAGACTCACCCAACGCAGAGAGGTCGAGCAGGCCAAACGGAACAGAGACGATGGTGCCGATGATGATGCCGAAGAGCAGCGAGCCCAAGCTCAAGATTCCCTTGGTGAAGTTCGTGAGCACGAACGTCACCACAAGCGTAATGAGGGCCACAATCCATGCGGTCGGGGTGCCCCAAATCGCCGTACCTTCGCCACCAGCCATCCAGCGTATGGCGATGGGATAGAGGGACAGGCCAATGGTGAAGATGACGGTGCCTGTAACCACTGCGGGAAACAAATGCTTGATGTGCTTAATGAACAAGCCCACCACAATGGCGACTACGCCACCGACAATCTCGGCTCCCAAGATGGTGCCGATGCCAAAATCGGCACCAATAGTCTGAAACACGGGAACGTAGGCAAACGCGGCCCCCATGATGATGGGAAGCCCAGTTCCGATGCGCCCAAACAAAGGAAAGAGCTGAATCAGCGACGCCACGCCAGACATGATGAGCGATGCCTGTATGAGCAGTGTTTCATCAGAAACCGAAAGCCCGCAGACCTCGGCGATGATGAGCGCTGGCGCCACGATGCCCATGGCGCTTGCCAGCACGTGCTGTAGCCCGAGCGGAATAATCTGCCCGATACTGGGCGTGCCTTCCCACGTGAAAATCGGGTCCTTCTCCGGCGTCACCGGCGTCGCTTGCATACTCATTCACCACTCTTTTCTCATTGGCCCCGTCGCCATGCAGATTCGAGCAAGGGCCGAACCGACCTCTGCCCCGCAAGGCCGAGCCTACTTCTTGGAGTTCTCGGGCAGGACAAGCTCAACGGCAGCCGTCTTTGCAGCCTCGGTGTGACTCTCCGCCTTGGGAGACTGCGGCAAGATGAGGTTCAAGAGGATGGCCATGATCGCGCACGGGGTGATGGCGTTGGAGCCCACCACGGTGGAGATCCACGAAGGCATGCCTTCACCGGCAAGGCAGCCCGAAGCCATCCAGATGCCCAGGCCAAAGACCACCGAGGTACCCACGATGGTGGATACGCGCGGCGTGAGTCCGTCTTTGATGAACATGCGGATGCCGTTCATGGTGATGGTGCCAAAGACGCCCACGGTAGCCCCGCCGATGACCGGCTGCGGGATGGCCGTGAGTACGGCAGAGACCTGCGGGAAGAGGCCGGCAACGGCGAATACCCCGGCCACAGTGGCGAACACCCACTTGTTGACGACCTTGTTGGACGAGATGATCCCGACGTTCTGGCCAAGGGCGCTCGTAGGCAGGCCTCCCAAGAAGGCGGAGACGATGGAGGTTAGGCCTTGGGAGACAATGGCACCCGAAAGCTCGCGCTCGGTGGGCATGCGATCCATAGAGCCGAGGCAGGCGGCAGACACATCGCCAATGACCTGGATGGCAACCATGGGATACACCACAGCGAGCGTGATGCACACCTCGGGCTGGAACTCGAGCTGATAGGGCATGAACTTCGGAAGCGCGAACACGTTGGCAGACGACACCGCATCAAAGCTGAGCATGCCGAAGGGGGCGGAGACGATGATGCCCACGATCATGCCGAAGAAGACAGAGCCAAGCTTCAGGGTGCCTTTCGCAAAGTTGGAAAGGCCAAAGACCACGGCAAACGTCACAAGCGCCACGCACCAGCTCTGCGGGGTCCCCCAGATGGCCGAGCCCTCGCCACCGGCGCAGTACTTGATGGCCGTGGGATACAGAGAGACACCGATGGTGAAGATGACGGTACCCGTGACGACCGGCGGGAACAGCGCCTTCACCTTGTGATAGAACACGCCAAACAGAATCGCCATTATGCCGCCGACGATCTCTCCGCCCAGAAGCGCTCCGAACGAAAAATCCGCTCCCATGGCCTGGAGGGCAGGCAGGAAGGCAAAGGAGACGCCCATCACGATGGGCAGGCCTCCACCAATGCGACGGAAGGGAGCAAACGCCTGAAGGGCCGTGTCAATTGCAGAGAGAATAAGCGCAACCTGTATGATGTCGGTCTTCTGCTCAGGCGACCAACCATATACAGAGGCAATGATGATTGCCGGCGTGATGATGCCCGCAAACGACGCAAGCACATGCTGGAGCGCGCAGGGGATCATCTCCGCGACAGGTGGCTTGCCATCATGAGTGAACAAAAAAAGGTGGGCATCCTTAGGTGTTGCCGCGGCGTCTTGAACCATGGCCTTCCCCTTTCAATAGCTTCGAACCACCTGACTTCTCCTCAGCGGGCCGCGCCTCTCCGCGCGACTTGCCAAGGCACATACAAACATACGCAGAACTACGACAATCAGACGCGTCCGCATTTCTTAATGTAACTAAAGCTGATTATTAATTTGTACGACTTACTTTTTTTCTGGCGAATGGTAGCAAACGGAACGCGAGCGGATGCTTGTGGCAAAATAACCCACTCGCAGCACTCTTCAAGGGGCAATGGCTTACCATACTTAGAATGAGGCGCCCCGTAAGGCGAAGAGGCCCCACCTCTCCAGGGCTATGTTCTACTTGCCTCAGACGCGAGGGGGCAAGAGGGGCTCCGCCATGCTATCGCGCGGGGGCTTAGCGATGATGCCCCACATGACCAAAGGATAGGCGCCATGGATGCCAGCCAGATAGATTTCTACACACGCCTTGCCAAAGGCATTGCGGCGCAGTTTGGGCCGAACTGCGAGGTGGTCGTCCACGATCTTGACTCCCCAGACCCGCAGCGTTCCATCGTGGCCATAGAGAACGGGCACGTCACCGGCAGATCTGTCGGGGACGGACCGAGCCATGTGGTCCTCGAGGCCGTCAAGGCCGGCACCGTTCACAAGCTTGAAGACCGCCTGGGATACCTCTCCAAGACCTCCGACGGACGCATCCTGCGCTCTACCAGCATATTCATCAAGGATGCGCACGGTAAGTGTGTGGGTGTCTTTGGCATCAACTACGACATCACGGTTCTTTCCGCTGCGGCGGACACGCTCAACGCCATCACGGGGACGGGGCCCAACGCAGACCCGTCTGGAGACCCAGAGCCCATCGTGCGCAACGTTGCAGACCTGCTCGACGACCTTATCGAGCAGAGCGTTCAGCTCGTGGGCAAGCCGGCAGCACTTATGAGCAAAGACGATCGTATGCGCGCCATCAGGTTCCTCAACGACACCGGCGCCTTCCTCATCACCAAGAGCGGACCCAAGGTCTGCAAGTACTTTGGCATCTCCAAGTACACCCTCTACAGCTACCTCGAGGAGGCAAGGGGCGATGGGGAGGCGTAGAAAGCCGGACGAAAACGAACGGCCATGTTCCCGAAGCCATCGCGGCACTCGGCCAGATGGCGGGAAGGGCCTGGCTAGAACATCGAGCGAGGAACGGGCATTCTAGCCAAGCCCTTCCCATAGGCACGCAAGTCGCTTACGCTACCTGCGCTTGCGCCTGCTGCGCGCCCAGATGTCGCGCAGCACGGCCAGGGCAATCACAAAGCCGATGAGGTAGCACACAAAGGCAAAGGCCGGCACGTCGAGGATGGTGAAGCGCGTGTCTGCCGCCCACGAGCTCATGACAATGGCACTCGCCGCAATGAGAAATCCCACGCAGAGCACGCCCATGGTGAGGCGGTCGGCGATGTGCGAGAGGTCGTCAATGGGGTCTTCGGAACCCGCAAAGTCCATGTTGAGCTTGAGCTGGCCGCGCGTGAGCATGCTCATGGCAAGCTCCGCTTGCGCAGCGGCGCCCAAAAGGCCCTTGGTGGCGGCGCGCCCCCGAATCGCCAGCTCGTCAACGTCGTGCTTGAGCTTAGCCTTAGGGTCGGTATGCGCGCGAATGTGCTGCGAGATGATCTCGATCATGTTGACGCCCGGCAAGAACTCGTCGAGCACGCCCTCGAGCGTCACGAGCCCCCGCGCCATGCTCGTGATCTGTCCGGGCAGCTCAAGGCCGGCGCGCCGCGCGAGCGAGGTGATGTTGCTGAGGAAGTTGCCCAGGTCGAGCTCGGAGAGGCTCACCGTGCCAAACTCGTCCACCACCTCGTCAAGGTCTGCCAAGAGCTTGGCGTGGTCGATGTCCTCGGCGTTGCCCCCTGCCAGGCGCAGAAGGGCGCTCTTAAGCTTGGGGGTGTCGCGCGCCGCCACGGCAAAGATCATGTCGCGCATGATGGAGCGCATGCTCGGGCCAAGCCTGCCCGTGATGCCCAGATCGAGGTAGACTATCTTGCCACCCGAGACCACAAGGTTGCCCGGGTGCGGGTCTGCATGGAAAAACCCGTGCTCGAGCAGCTGCGACGAGTAGTTGTCAACGAGTTTGGTGCCAATCTCGGTGAGGTCGTAGCCCGCCTCCACAAGCTGCGCCGGCTTGGAGATGGTGATGCCCTCCACATAGTCCATCACCACCACGTGCTCGGTGCACAGCCCCATGTAAGGGGCAGGGCAGCTCACATACGCGCATCCCTCGTTGTTGCGGCGGAACTCCTCGAGGTTGCGCGCCTCGATGAGAAAGTCCGTCTCCTCGCGGAAGGTGTCCCACAGCTCCTCCACCACGCTCTTGACGTCGAGGAATTGGTCGCCTTTCATGAGCGGCGAGAGATGGCGCACGAGCGAGCGCATGATATCGATGTCTTGCGCCATGACCTCGCGCACGTGTGGGCGCTGGATCTTCACGGCCACGTCCTCGCCCGTGGCGAGCCGCGCCCTGTGCACCTGCGCCACCGAGGCCGAGCCCAAGGGGTGCTCGCCGATGGCGTCGAAGATGGTGCCCAGCGCCTGGCCATACTCGTGCTCGAGCGTGCTGAGCACCGTATCGTAGGGCATGGGGTCAACGTCGCTGCGCAGGCGGCTGAGCTCGGCACAAAAGCTCTCGGGCAAGATCTCGGAGCGCATGGAGAGAATCTGGCCGGCCTTCACGAAGGTGGGGCCGAGCTCCTCGAGCATGCGGCGAAAGGTGACCGGCGTGAGGCCACCGAGCACGTCGTACTTTCGCACGATGCGAAAGATCTGCAGGATGCGCGCATGGCGGCGCTTGCGCGAGAGCCCATAGCGCGCGGCGTCTGTGCGACGCACGCCGCTCAGAAGGCCAATGGCTATGGACTCGTCGTCCTCGTCTGACAGCGCGCCTTCCACGCCCGTGAGCGCTGCCTCCCACATGGCTTGCTCGGCATCCGCTGCGGCATCGGACGCAAACGAGCGCGAATCCCCACTCACGAGACGCTACTCCCCCGCCTCGGGCGTGGGCTCGGCGCCGTCCTCAACCTCAACCGTCACCGGCTCAGAGGCCGCGTCGCGCGCGTCGAGGTCTGAGGCAAGCTCGCGGGCGCGCGCCACAAACGCCGCGCGCTCCTCGGCCGTCATGGATGCCAGGCGCGCCTTGAGCAGCGTGTCCTGGGCGCCCTCGACCGTTTCTTTGGCCTTGACGGTCAGCTCGCGGTTGAGGTCTTTGCCCTGGTCAACCGTGAGCTCGCCCTTCTTCACCAGCTCGTCAACCAGCTCGCCGGTCTTCTCGGCCCCGATGGCAACGGCACCCACGCCGGCCAGAAACGCCTTGCGCGCCGCCTCGGCAATGGTGTTGGAAAGCTCAGACATACGGTCTCCTTTCGTCCGCTGCGCCCGCGCGCGCACGCCTTGGCGCGCACCGGCGCAGACACATGTGTTCTATGTACCCCATTATGCGCC
>Cebus_capucinus_imitator_PRJNA485217_SSR012__coassemble_904_pt1 | contig 50628 bp, 44 predicted proteins | sample Cebus_capucinus_imitator_PRJNA485217_SSR012__metabat2_high_PE_006 | metagenome-assembled genome bin Cebus_capucinus_imitator_PRJNA485217_SSR012 | reverse complement strand
GAAATAGGCTCCCCGTAGGGAGCCTCACGCTTACTGGTGCCGGCAGAGGGAATCGAACCCCCAACCCCCTGTTTACAAGACAGGTGCTCTACCGTTGAGCCATGCCGGCTTTGGTTTGCGGAGCTGGCTCCGCGCTCGCCATACTACAGGAAAGTGGGCGCAGATGCTAGCGACCGAGCAGGGCGTTGAGCTTGGCGAGGGTCTTGGGGTCAAGGCGGTCTTTCACCGTGAGCTTGCTGTAGCTGCGCTCGGACGCCTCCACCACGCGCTCCACGTCGAGCACCTCAATCTCGTGCGCAAGCAACGAGCTCGAGATGTACGTCACGGGGATGCCGCCCACCGTGGCACGAATGGTGTTGTCGCTCGTCACCACGGTGACCTCGCGCATCTTTTGCCGGCACTCGGTCACGAGCTTCTCGATCACCGTGTCGGCGCTCACGCCCGTGGGCGAGAAGATCATGCGCACGCCGGCGCGACGCAGCTCGGGATGCTCGGGGTTGAGGTTGCCGGCCGCGTCAAACACGATCACCGGCTCATAGCGCCCCTGTGCAAACGCCGCCACGTCGCCCACCAGCGCCTCGCGCGCACGGTCAAAGGGGTCGTGGTCTCTCCTTTTGCCGCTCCCCTCGTCTATGAGACGCTGGTAGCGAGGCGTGCCATAGATCACGTTGTAACCGTCCACCACGAGCAGCTCGTTGTTGGAGCGCTTACTCACCGGCCTCACCCGTTGTGGTGCGGCGCAACCACTCATAGCAGATGGCGGTGGTTGCCTGCGCAACGTTGAGCGACTCCACGCGCCCGCGCTGCGGCAGCTTGAACTCAAAGTCGCACTTTTGGCGCACGAGACGCGAGATGCCCGAGCCCTCAGAGCCCACCACGAGCGCAAGGCGACCCGAGACGGGCGCCTCCCACACGCTGTCATGCGCGTGCTCGGTGGCGCCTCCCGCCCAAAAGCCAGCCTCCTTGAGCTCGTCTATGGCCACGGTAAGGTTGGGCACCTGGGCGATGGGCAGGTGCATCACGGCGCCGGCGCTCGTCTTGTAGGCGCCCACGCCCACGCGGGCGGCACGCGCCTTGGCAATGACGATGCCCGCGGCGCCCACCACCTCAGCCGAGCGCACGATGGCTCCAAAGTTGCCCTCGTCGGTCACGTGGTCGAGCACCACCACGAGGGCGTCACCCTCGCCGGCAGCAGAGATCACGTCTGCGAGCTCGGCATATCGATAAGGACGCACGCGCAGCATGATGCCCTGATGGGCACCATGGCTGGAGAGCGAGTCGAGGATGGGGCGCGGCACGCGCTCAATGTCGATACCCGCCATCTCGATCTTGCGCACGAGCTCCTCGAGCGTCTGGTCTTGGCCGGCGCCCTTCTGCACGATGGCGCGCGTGATGGGAAGGCCGAGCTCAAGCGCCTCCTCAACGGCGCGGCGACCCTCGATGAGGTCTCCGCGGGAGGCGCCGTCACGCGGACGGCGCTCGTCTGTGCGCCCAGCGCGTTGCGCACGCTCGCCGCGGGCCTCGCCGGCGCGCGGCGCGTACGCAGCGCGGCTGCGCTCAGAAGCGCCCGCACGTCCGCGACCTTGGGCGCGCCCGCCCTGCGGCCTGCGCTCTGCCCTGCGCCCGCCAGCGGCGCCGTTCCTGTCCCTACGGCCGCCGCTGCGGCCCATGCTCTGCCTCGCCATGCCTTACGCCTCCTTCGCAGCCTTGATGCGCGTACCCGCGGCAGTGTCCTCAACCACAAGGCCAAGCGCGGCGATACCGTCGCGAATGGCGTCGGCCACGTCCCAGCGCTTCTCGGCACGTGCGGCAGCGCGAGCCTCCACGAGCGCCGCAGCAGCCTCGTCCACATCGGAGCCGGCATAGCCCGCCTGCTCGGAGGCGAGCGTCACGATCTGCTCGGGGAGCCTCGTTACCTGCGGACGCACAGACTCCACGCCTAGGGCGCCGAGCAGCTCCACGAGCATGTCGGAGGCACGGAGCGCCACGGCGGTGGAGGTGTCCTCGCCAGCGTCTGCCAGGTAGGTGTTGGCAGCCGTCACGAGGCCAAAGATGGCCGCAAGGGCACCGGCCGTGTTGAAGTCGTCGTCCATCTGGCGCACAAACTCGGCATGCGCCTCGTCAATGGCCGCGCCCAGCGTGCGGTCGGCGTCGTTGAGCTCGCCGTCTTGCGGAGCGCTCTCGGCCGCCCAGCGCAGGTTGGCGATGGCCGTGCGGATGCGCTCGAGCGTGCCCACCGAGCCGTCGAGGCGCTCGAAGGAGAAGTCGAGCGGCGAGCGATAGTGGGTCTGGAGCATCAGCAGACGCACGGCGTCGGCCGGATAGCGGTCGAGCACCTCCTTGAGGGTATAGAAGTTGCCCAGGCTCTTCGACATCTTCTCGCCGTCGATGAGCAGCATGCCGGTGTGCATCCAGACGTTGGCCAGGGGCTCGTGCCAGCAGCAGCTCGCCTGCGCGCACTCGTTCTCGTGGTGCGGGAACTGCAGGTCGGCACCACCACCGTGGATGTCGATGGGCGTGCCGAGGTAGCGGTGCACCATGGCCGAGCACTCGGTGTGCCAGCCGGGCCTACCCTTGCCCCAGGGGCTGTCCCACATGGGCTCGCCGGGCTTGGCGGCCTTCCAGAGGGCGAAGTCGAGCGGGTCGCGCTTGTCCTCGTTGGCCTCGATGCGCGCGCCCACCTTGAGGTCGTCGATGTTGCGGCCAGAGACGCAGCCGTAGGAGGGGTCACTGCGCACGGAGAAGTACACGTCGCCGTTCTTTGCCACATAGGCATGGCCCTGCTCGATCAGGCCCTTGATCATGGCGATCATGGGGCCAATCTCGCGGGTGGCGCGGGGGCGAATGTCGGGGTCGAGCACGCCCAGGCGCCTCATCTGCTCGATGAACGCCTCAGAAAACTCACTCGCCACCTCCTCGGCCGTGCGGCCCTGCTCGTTGGCGCGGTTGATGATCTTGTCGTCCACGTCGGTGAGGTTCTGGGCAAAGGTCACCTGGTAGCCCTTGTAGGTGAGGTAACGGCGGATGACGTCAAAGGCGAGGAAGGTACGGCCGTTGCCCACGTGGATCTGGTCGTAGACGGTGGGGCCGCACACATACATGCGGATCTTGCCCGGCTCGATGGGCACAAGCTCGGCCTTCTTATGCGTTTGGGTGTTGTAGACGAGCATGTGCTCACTCCTTTTCCGCAAGCTGGCTCTCCAGCTCGGCAATACGCTTTTCCAGGCGCGCAATCTGCGCCGCGAGGTCGTCCACCGTGCGATCCATGGGGTCGGGCAGGTACTCGCGATGCTCCACGTCCTCGCGCTCGTGAATGACCTTCTCGATTGTAGCGGCGTCGCTCATCCCCAGGCAGGTGAGACGCTCGCCCTTTGCCGTGCGCACGCGCACGCCGCCGCGTGTGGTGACATGGCCCGGCACGCCCACCACCGTGCAGTCCTCGGGCACGTCGCGCACCACCACGGCACCACCGCCCACCTTGACGTTGTTGCCCAGGGTGATGTTGCCAAGCACGCTCGCGCCCACGCCCACCACCACGCCGTTGCCAAGCGTGGGGTGGCGCTTACCGCACTGCTTGCCCGTGCCGCCCAGGGTCACGCCTTGGTAGAGCTGGCAGTCGTCGCCGATGATGGTAGTCTCTCCCACCACGATGCCCATGCCGTGGTCGATGGTGAAGCGCCTGCCGATGGTGGCGCCGGGGTGGATCTCCACCCCAAAGCGATGGCGGCTCCACGTGGAGAGCGTGCGCGCCAGGAGCTTGTGGCCGTGGCACCACAGCCAGTGCTGGCGGCGATAGGCCCAGATGGCGCGCATGCCGGGCGAGTTCAGCACAATGGAGAGGTTCGAGGTGGCCGCCGGGTCATGCGCCCGGAAGGTCTCGATGTCCTCGCGAAAGCGGTCAAACATAGGGGTCCTTCGTACTACGTGTAGGCAGAGTCGTGCGCCCTGCCCTTAGCCCTTGTGATCCATGAGGCACACGGCCCAGGCCTCGATGCCCTCCTCGCGCCCCACAAAGCCGAGGCGCTCGGTCGTGGTGGCCTTAACGCCCACCGAGGCCCCATCCACGCCCAGCGCGCGGGCGAGGTTGGCGCGCATCTCATCGCGATGGGGCGCCAGCTTGGGAGCCTGGGCCGCGATGGTACAGTCCACGTCGAGCAGCTCGTAGCCGCGCTCGCGCGCAAGGTGCATCACCTGGGCGAGCAGCTCGAGGGAGTTTGCGCCCTTGTAGGCGGGATCGGTGTCGGGGAAGAGCTTGCCGAGGTCTCCCAGGCGCGTGGCTCCCAGGATGGCGTCTGCCACGGCGTGGGTGGCCACGTCGGCGTCGGAATGGCCGAGCAGCCCCAGGCTGTGCTCAAGACGCACGCCGCAAAGGATGAGCGGCCTGCCCTCAACCAACCGGTGAACGTCATAGCCGTGTCCTATGCGAAGCATGGGGCCTCCCTGGGAGTCTCGGTGATGTTGACAACGCCGCGGCGCCTGAGCTCGGCCTCAATGACGGCAAGGTCCTCTGGGGTGGTCATCTTGATGTTGGTGGCAGCGCCCTCAACGCAGGCCACGTGCCCGCCGGCACGCTCCACCAAGCTTGCGTCGTCGGTGCCCACGAAGCCCTCGGAGCGCGCCTGCTCGTGGGCGGCAAGCACCACCTCGCGGCGAAACACCTGCGGCGTCTGGGCGCCCCAGAACAGCGTGCGATCGGGCGTGGATTCCACCAGCCCGTAGCGCACCACCTTGAGCGTGTCGGTCATCGGGCGCGCGCAGATGGCACCATCGAGCCCCGGCGTGCTGCGCACCTGAGCAATGACGCGCTCGATGTCTGCCGGCTCGATGAGCGGGCGCGCGCCGTCGTGGATGGCCACATAGCGCAGGGCCTCCGGAGCGTGCCTGATGCCCGCCAAGCATGAGTCTTGCCGGGTGGCGCCGCCCTCCACATAGGTGATGCGCGGTGATGCGGCACGCCGCCCCTGGGTCTCGGCACAGCGGCCCTTGGGGCATACCACCACCACATGCGCGATGGAGGGCGCCTGCAAGAAGGCGTCGATAGTCCAGTCGATGACGCGCCTGCCGCAGGCCTCAACGTATTGCTTGCCCCGCTCGTCGCCAAAGCGCAGCCCCAGGCCGCCGGCGGCGATGATGGCGCAGGTGTCTTGCGGGCACGATGCCATGCCTACTCCTTCTTGCCCCACATGCGATACAGGCTGTCGGCCAGGATGGAGGGATTCTTCACGCCCAGGTCGTCCAGGCGAGAGGGGTTCTGCTCAAGGTCGTCAAGCAGCTCACGGAGGTTGCCGTACTCGTCCACGATCTTGTCCGCCATGCCCTCGCGCACCACGCTCACTCGGTTAAGCGTGCGCAGCCCCAGCGGCACCATGACGCTGTCCTCGCGCAGCTCGTCGTAGCCGAGCGCACGCGCCACGCACTTGGGCGAGCGCAGGGTGGCGGGGTCTGTGGCGTGCAGGCTCTTGCGGATGGCCGCCGCGCTCTCCTCCGAGGAATCGCGGGCGTAGTCGCGGATGAGCAGCAAAAACTCGGCGTCCATATCGCCCACGAGCTGCTCGCGCTGCATCTCCACGGTGCGACCCTCGCACCCCAGCTGGTCAATGCACTTGTCCAGCTCGTCGGCGGCCGTCATGAGGGTCTCGAAGTAGTTGAGGATCTGGGTCACGTCGCCAAGCGTCACGTAGTTGTCGAGCTCGAGCGAGGTGAGGCGCAACAGGCTGCGGTCGAGCGACTGGCGCGTGGTTTGCAGGGTGGTGATGAGCTGCGAGGCGCTCGTCATCACCTCGGGCACCGTGCGCAGCTGGTGAGAGCGGCCGCCGATGTAGAGGTTTACCACCTGGCGGCGCTCCGAAACCGAGATAACGAGCGCCTCGGTGAGCAGGCTCATGCGCGCCGCGGTGCGGTGGCGCATGCCCGTCTCGCTCGTGGGCAAGCTCGGATCGGGGTTGAGGTGAAAGTTGGCGCGCAGGATCTGGGTGAGTCCGCGGTCGATCACGATGGCGCCGTCCATCTTCGAGAGCTCAAAGAGGCGGTTGGCCGTAAAGCTGATGTTGAGCGGGAAGCCGTCGTTGCCGGCGGCAAGCACGGCCTCGGTATCGCCCACGCAGATGAGGGCCCCCAGGTGGCCGGCGATGATCATATCGAGGGCTCGGCGGATGGCCGTGCCCGGGGCAGTCATGAGAATGGCCTGCTCGATGCGCTCGTCACAGGAGAGCTGGCGCGGCTTGCCCTCTCGTGCCGCGTCGAGCACGGCATCTTGAGCCGCAGGCGTTGCCGCCTCGGCGTTAGCTTGCGTGTTCTGCTCCATTGCGCCCCCTTGCGTCCGATTGTGCACATGCGCCCCTAGTATACGCGCACAAGCCAGGCAAGGGAGCGGGGCGGCTAGACGCGCCTGGCGGCAATGAGCTGGTCGATCACCTGAATAACGCCGTGCTCAACATTGCTGGGCGCCACATAGTCTGCATAGCGTTCCATGCCCGGCGTGGCGTTGGCCATCATGTAGCCAAAGCCCACGGCCTTGAGCATCTCGGCATCGTTGAAGGTGTCGCCAAAGGCCATCATGTTGGCGAGCGGGATGGCGAGGAGCTCGCTTACGTGGCGCATGGCGGCGCCCTTGTCCATCCCCTTCGGCGTGATGTCGATCCACACCGGGCCACTCGAGGCCACCGTGTACGCATCGCCAAAGGCCGGGCCATATACCTCGCGCACCTTCTCCACCGAGTCGCCCTCGGGCAGGTAGATGGTGAACTTGTCGGCCCGAGGCGAGATGTCCCCGAGGTTGGGCACGTAGGTGCGCTCGTAGTAGAAGGTGGCGTACACCTCGTCGTTTGCGCGGTCTCCCTCGTCAAAGTAGACGGTCTCGGTGGCGCAGAGCATGCAGGAGTCCCCGCGGCTGTGCGCCAGCTCAATCATGGGCTTGTAGCCCGAGGCGGGAAGATCTGCCTGGTAGACGATGGTGCCCTTGTTGGAGATGACACCGCCGTTGTCGCCGATGAGCATGATCTTGTGGCGAAGCTCTGGGAAGAGCGCCTGCAGGGTCACGAGCGGCCGCCCGCTTGCGATGGCAAAGGTGACGCCCAGCTCGGAAAGCGCCTCCACGCGCCCAAAGATCTCCTCGGGCAGCTCGCCGTTCTCGTCGAGCAGGGTGTTGTCCATGTCTGCTGCGACAAACTGCACGCGAGAGAGATCGTGGGGTTGCTCGGTGACCTGAAACATGGGGCTTCCTTACCTGCTCGCTACTTGCTCGACTTCTTGGTGGCGCTCTTCTTGGTGGTGGCCTTCTTAGAGGCAGTCTTCTTGGCGGCCGCGCGGCCACGTGCCGGCGTCTTTCGCTCGTTGGTGGAGCACTCCATGTTGACGCACTTCTTCCACGGGCCTCGCGCCGTCTCCACCACGATCATGGGCGCCCCGCACTCCGGGCAGGTCTCGTCGGTGGCCGTGAGCTTGCCGCGCGCGGGCAAAGGATAGCTCGTGCCGCACTCCTCGTAGTTGGAGCAGCGGATGAAGCGCTTGCCCGAGCGCTCGCTCTTGTGGGCAATGAGCGTGCCCGTGCGCCCCGCCTCGGCGCAGGCCTTGCAGGTGCCCACGGTGAGATCGGGCTCGTAGTTGGTGGGACACTTGGGGTTGACGCACTGCTCATAGGCCTTGGCGCGGAAGGGCTTGCACTTGATGCGCGGCGCGCCGCACTCCGGGCACACGCCACCCTCCCCCTCGATGGCCTCGTAGCGCACGCCGCTCGGCAGGGGGTAGGTCACGTCGCAATCGGGCCAGCCCATGCAGCCCACGAAACTGCCTCGGGTCTTGGCGCTGCTCTTGACCACGAGGTCCTTGCCGCACTTGGGGCAGGCGCCCACGCGGGCGTCTGCGGTCACGGCGTCGGCGATGGCCTCACCCAGGTCGTCCTTGTGCTCGATGAGATCGTCGAGCATGCCGGCGAGAAGCGCGCGGGAGTGGTCGACCACGTGGTCTTGGGTGTCCTTGCCCTCGGCCACCTTCGTCATGTCGGCGTCGAGCTCGGCCGTCATGTCGGGCGTGGTGATGTGGGGCGCAAACTCGTGCAGGGCGTCGATGATGGCCATGCCCAGCTGGCTCGGCTCCACCGGGTCGTTCTTGAGGTACTTCACGGTGTAGAGGCGCTCGATGATGCTTGCGCGCGTGGATTTGGTGCCCAGGCCGCGCTTCTCCATCTCCTGGATGAGCTTGCCCTGGCTGTAGCGCGCGGGCGGCTCGGTCTGCTTGGCCTCGAGCTTGAGCGCGTGTACGTCCACGGTGTCGCCCTCGGCGAGCGCCGGCAGCTGCTCGTCGCGCTTGAGGCCGTAGGGGTAGATGCCGCGGAAGCCCGCCACCTTGAGCACGTCGCCCGTCGCCACAAAGGGCTCGCCGGAGATGCCGATGCCGAGCTTGGTTCCCTCGATGACGGCAGGGGCAGAGAGGGTGGCCAGGAAGCGCCTGGCCACGAGGTTATAGAGCTTCCAGGCAGCCGGCTCGAGCTTGGAGGGGTCGGCCACGCCCGTGGGATAGATGGGCGGGTGGTCGGTATCGAACTGCTTGCCGCGCGTGGCATGGATCTCGGAGGCCTTGAGCAGCTGGCTCACATAGGGAGCGTACTGCGGCACGCCGGCGAGCATCTTTGCCGTGGCGCGCAGGTCAAGCGAGTCGGGGTACACGGTGTTGTCGACACGCGGGTAGGAGATGAGGCCGTCCATGTAGAGGCTCTCGGCAAGACGCATCGTGCGCGCCGGCGAGAGGCCCTCGGCGGCAGCTGCGGCCTGCAGGCTCGTGGTGTTGAACGGCGCAGGCGGGCGCTGGGTGCGCTCCTTCTTGGTCACCGAGGTAACCGTGCCCGCGTGAGCATGTTCCACCGCGGCGTAGGCGGCCGTGGCGGCACCCTCGTCGGTAAAGCGGCCCTGGGCGTGGCCGATCTTAAAGCCCTCCTCGGCAGAGGCGCCCCGCTCGGAGGCCTTGCCGCCAATCACCCAGTAGTCCTCGGGCACAAAGGCCAGGCGCTCGCGCTCGCGCTCAACCACCAGCGCCAGGGTGGGCGTCTGCACGCGGCCGGCGCTGCGCACGTTACCAAAGCCGCCAAAGCGCGCCATGGTGAGGTAGCGCGTGAGGGCGGCGCCCCAGATGAGGTCGATGTACTGGCGGCTCTCGCCGGCATCGGCCAGGTTTTGGTCGAGCTCAACAAGGTTGGCGAACGCGTGGTCAATCTCGGCGCGCGTGTAGGCAGAGTAGCGGGCGCGCGTCACGGGCACGCTGGGGTTCACCTCGAGCACCTGCGAGAGGGCGTCAGAGCCGATGAGCTCGCCCTCGCGGTCAAAGTCGGTACCGATAACCACCGAGTCGGCCTTCTTGGCGAGGTTCTTGAGGGCGCGGATGATGCCCTTCTCTGCCGGCAGTTTCTCGATGGGAGCCCACACGAGGTAGGGCAGGCTGGGAACCTTCCAGCCCTTGATGTCCACGCCATCCTCGAGGAACGGCTTTTTCTTCTTGAACGGGGGGCGTGCAAGGCCGTCCGGCACGTCTGCCGGCAGCACCTCGCCCTCCGAAGAGACGGCATACCAGCCCTGCGCATCGGAGAACTTGAGCTCCGCGGGGAAGTCTGGCGCCAGGATGTGGCCACGCAGGCCAATGGTGACCCACTCGTCACCCTCGCGCTGAAAGCGATAGACCGGCGTATCGTAGACCTTGTCGCGCTTGGGCTTGCCAACCTCGGACAAGAGGGCCGCGATCTTCTCGGCGGCATCGTTTTTCTCGGTGATGACGAGTTTCATGGATTAATCCTCGTTGAACTTGTGCTCGGCGTATTCGTCGCGGCTCCACTTGAGCGAGGCCTTGCCGTCGCGGGCGATGAGCACGCGGCGGGCGATCATGAGCGACAGCTCGTAGAGGATAACGACGGCGCCAAACATGAGGAACATCGTGACGGGGCTCGCGTCGGGCGTCACCACGGCCGAGCCAATGAGCAGGCCCACGTAGATGAAGCGCCACTGCTCGCGCAGGGTCTTGTACGGCACGATGTGGAAGATAGACAGGTAGAAGATGAGCAGGGGCAGCTCAAAGGCGCAGCCAAAGCCCAGCTCGAGCAAGATGATGAGGTTCACGTAGTCTGTGGCGTCGGAGAACACCGTGGCAAAGTCGGTGATCTGGGAGAGCATCCAGCCAAAGGTGGCGTTGAGGATGAACAGGTAGCAGAACGCCATGCCAAAGAAGAACAGGAACACGAGCGCCGCCACGGTGGGCGTGACCCACTTCTGCTCGGAGGGCTTGAGGGCCGGCAGGAAGAAGCCGAGCGTCTGAAAGATGATGATGGGGCAGCACACGATCACGGCAAAGAACACGGCCACCTTGAAGCGCAGCGTAAAGCCGCCGAGCGCCGTGGTGACGTAGAGCGTGGTCTCGCCGGTGAGGGGGTTGGCCGGCAAGAACTCGCGGACCGGATCAATGAGCAGGTCGATGAGCACCGGCGTGGCGGCATAGATCACGAGCGACGTGATGGCGACGCACACGACGATGATGGTGAGACGGCGGCGCAGCTCGCTCAGGTGATCGAGCAAGGGCATCCGTGCGGGTCCGACAGGCATTTAAGCATCCTCCCTCTCGGCTGCAGACGCGTCCTCGCCCGCAGCGGGCTCGGCGTCCAGGTCGCCATCGTCGTCATCGTCGTCATCGAGGCCCCAGAGCGCCTCGAGCGAGGTGGGGGCAGGGGTGGCAGGCTCGTCTTGGACGGGCTCGCCTGCGGGCGCGGGCCCGGCTACCGGGGCGTCGTCGTCAGAGTCGGCGTCAGCGGCTGCGGGCGCGGGTGCGGCAGCGGCGGTGCCGGCGGCAGCGGCTGCCTTCTCGGCAGCGAGGCGGGCACGACGCTCGGCGAAGGTCTCCGCCGGCTTGGCAGCGGCCACCTCCTCCTCCGTGAGGTCCTCGTCCTCCTTTGCGGCCTCGGCGGCAGCGGCGCCGGCAGGCGTGGCGGCCACGTTTTGGATGGGGTCGATGATCTCAGACTGGACCACCTTGGTGACGCCCTCCTGCGCCGTGCGGAACTGCCTCAGCGCGCGGCCGATGGTGCGACCCATACCAGGCAGCTTGTCAGGGCCAAACAGCAAAAACGCCACGAGCACGATCAGCGCGAGCTCTGTATCTCCAATGCCAAACACGTAGCCTCCTCAAGGGCTCATATTCTCCTGCGCAGCGCGCAAGCCCACGGGTTGCGCCCGAACGGCCAAAAACCGCCCGGGCGCATCCCCTACTCGATGATCTTAAGTTCGCGCTCAACGCCCAAAAGCCCGAGCACGCGACGCACGTTGGGCTGCGGGTTGTGCACCGCAAACGCCACGTGCGCCTCTTCGGCGCGCAGCGCCGCTCCCACCAGCACGCCGATGCCCGTGGAGTCGATGTAGCTCACCGCTCCCAGATCAACCTCAATGGCAGGCGCTCCCTCAGCCAGGGCTGCCTCGAGCGCGGCTCGCATCTCGCCGGCGTTTGAGACGTCAACCTCGCCCACGGGGGCAATGAGGCGGGCAGACTCGCCCGCGGTTATCGTGAGTTCCATCACAGCTCTCCTTTATGGCCAGGCTTACTCGGCGTTGCCCGTGGAGGCGTCATCGGTGCTGGCATCTGCCGTGAGGGCAGAGAGCGCCGAGTTGACCGTGCTCTGCTGGCCGTACTTGTTGTCGGGATCGGCGTCGAGCGCCTTGTTGTAGGCGTCGGTGGCCTTCTCCGTCTCGCCCTCGTCCTCATACATCTTGCCGAGGTCTGCCCATGCCGGCGCGTAGTCGTCAACGCTTGCGCAGAACTCCTCGAGCGCGGCGATGGCGCCTGCGGTGTCGCCAAGGTAATACTGGCACATGATGCGGCCAACGCGGGCGGCAGAGGCGTCCTCGAGCGCAAGGTAGCGGTCGTAGTAGCCCTGCGCCTTGGTGTAGAGCTCGCTGACGTGGCTCTCCTCGTCCTCGGTGGAGGCGTAGGTCTTGGCCTGGGTGGCCCAGGTGTAGTAGGTGTTGCCGAGGTTGATGAGCGTGGCGGCGTCAGAGGCGTCGTCCGTCTCGTCAAGCTTTGCCTCGAGCCCCTCCGTCTTGCTGGAATAGGTGGAGTCAACCTGCTCGAGCTGGGTGTTAGTGGTCTGCGCCTCCTCGGTTGTGGCCGCGTCAGTGGTGGCCGCCGCCGTGGTTGCGGAGTTCTCCTTTACCGTGTTCTGCACGCCCGAGATGATGGCAGAGAGCGAGGGCAGCAAGAACGAGCCCACCATGATGACGGAGCACACGATGACCGCCGCAAACACGAGAGGACGGCGCGCGGCCTTGGGCTTGGGCTTTGCTGCCTGCGCAAGCGGATCTGCGGCAGAGCCGGCCTGATGCGTCTCGCCCTTGGCGCCTGCGCTCTCGCCGTGCTGCTCGACATTGTTCTTGGTGTCCTTGGACTCCATCACGTGGTGCTCCTTCTGCCCTGGGGGCGTATAGCTCACGGCCGCCGCAGGCGCTGGCACCTACGGCGGCGTGTTCAGAACTTCTTGTCGTAAGGGGCTATTCTACCCTACGCCTTGGCCTTTGCCTCCCCGCGAGCCTCACGGGCAAGCTTTGCCGACACATACTTTGTGCAAACCACCAGCACGTCGAGCGCCACCGAGAGGTTGTCGAGCGAGGGGTACGAAGGCGCGATGCGGATGTTGGTGTCCTTGGGGTCGTGACGCTCGGGCCAGGTGGCACCGGCCGCCGTCATGCGCACGCCCAGCTCCGCGGCAAGCGCCACGATGCGCTTGGCCGAGCCCTCCGGGCCGTCAAACGAGACGAAGTAGCCGCCACGCGGATGGCTCCAGGTGGCGCAACCCGTGCCGCCCAAGCCCTCGGAGAGCTTGCGCTCCACGAGCTCAAAGCGCGGGCGCAGCACGGCGGCATGCTTGGCCATGTGTGCCACCACGCCGGCGCGGTTCTTGAGGTAGCGGGCGTGCATGAGCTCGTTCATCTTGTTGCCGCACACGCGCTCGACGCCAAACCAGCTCTTGAGCTCGGCAAGGTCACCGGCGCTGGCGGCCACGCAGGCCACGCCCGAGCCGGCGAAGGTGATCTTGGACGTGGAGGCAAACTCGTACACGAGGTCGTCGTTGCCGGTATCCTTGATGGCGCCAAAGATCTCAAGCAGCTCGTCGGGACGGTCGGTGAGGTCGTGCACCACGTAGGCGTTGTCCCAGAAGATGCGGAAGTCGGGGGCAGCCGGCTTGAGCTCGGCGAAGCGACGCACCGTGGCGTCGGAGTAGGTGACGCCCGTGGGGTTGGAATACTTGGGAACGCACCAAATGCCCTTGACCGTGGGGTCGCTCTCCACAAGGCGGGCAACCTCGTCCATGTCGGGGCCATCGGCCGTCATGGCAACGGGCACGTTCTTAAAGCCCACAGACTCCGAGACGAGGAAGTGGCGGTCGTAGCCAGGGCTCGGGCATAGGAACTTGAGCTGCTTCTTGCGCGCCTGATCGCCCCAGGGCTCATTGCCACGGATGCCGTGCAGCCACGCGTTGGTCACGATGTCGTACATGATGTTCAAGCTCGAGGAGCCGCCGAGGATGAGGCTGCGCGGGTCAACGCCCAGCACGTCGGCCATCATGCGACGCGCAGAGGGGATGCCGTCGGGCGCGCCGTAGTTGGCCGCGTCGACCATCTGGTTGGCGAGGTCGGAGGTGGAGGTGAGCACGTCGAGCATGGGGCGAGAGAGGTTCTCTTGCTCGGGGCTCGGCTTGCCACGCGTCATGTCGAGCGTCAGGTCGCGAAAGCGCAGGCGCTCAATCTCGCGCTCAAGGCCTGCGATCTCGGCATCGAGCTGGTCGGTCTTCATGCTTTCATAGATGTTGGCCATGGCAGCCTCCTCGTCTGGTCCACGGGCATTAGGTGTTGAGTATAGCCGCAATCCATAGCGCATCTGTTAACGGGCTATTCCAAGTGGGGAGTTTGGGGAGAGACGCGCGCCGCCGGCGCGGCGGGGTGTGGGCGTGTTGCCGGCTCGGCGCGGCAGGGTGTGAGCGTGGTGCCGTGGCGGCGCGGCGGGGTGTGGGCTACCGCAAGCAGCGCGCAGCTGCTACCATAGGCTCCATGACTATGCCTCCCTACATACCCAACTACGACGAGTTTGGCGAGCTGCAGCGCTTCGTTGACGCGCTGTATGCCTCCACGCAGCTCGTGGACAACCTTGACGTGCAGATCAAGGCCGAGATGTACGACATGCCCGAGGAGCTCATGGAGATCATCTCCATGCTGCCCAGCGGCATCTACGAGCGCTCGCGTCTCGCAGATCAGTTCAACTCCGCCCTCGCCGCCCATGGCTGGGCACAGCGCTTCGGCACCGTGGAGTAGCTACCGTCCGAGGCCTGCGAAGTAGATGGGCGGGCAACTGTCAGGGCAGTTGCCCGCCTGCCCATTGGTGCGAATCAATCGCAACTCCTCAGGATTGAAAACGCCCTTTCGGACGGATCACGCCTTAAGGGGTGAGTCCAAAGCGCACGGTATGCAACCCCTGCAGTGGCGAATGACTACATCATCCATCGCTGCGCGGGGAACGCCAATCTGAAAGCCTGATAGCCCTCGCCAGAAGATAGGCATTGGCGGCAACGCAGATGACAAACACCGTCAACAGCGCACTACAGGATGTGGCCACGAGAAGCCTGACAGCAAGATAGGCACCAAAACAATACATGAGAGTGTAGAGAGAAATCGCCCCCGTCATGAGTCGAAGTACGCCATATTTGCTAGGCGTATTCCACAGGAAGGCAAGTACGAGCAGTCCACACAGAAGGCGAAGGAAAACCTCCAACAGCACCAATATGATGACGTCAGCATGGCTTGCGGTCATGCTGACGCACACATAGGCAACCAGCAGCTGAGGACGGGCGGACAAGAGCCCTACCGGAGAGATGCCCGTGGACGCGAATTCAGCAAAAAAGGGTATAGAGGCAAGTATGGACAGCATGGCGGGAGTTAAGGCCAAGACCCATATAAAGCATCTCTTGAATGCAACGCCCGGCTTGAACATGCGACACCCGCCTTGGGTCGTCTACCAATCTCCTTCGAACGAGAATATGTCGCCCGATGCAGTGGTGACTACCAGACCTGATGTTACGTATGAAAGAGGGTAGAAACCACCGTAGCTAGAACTCTGGTTCATGCTAACTCTTCTTGAGTTGAAAGATTCATTCTCCAGCACATCCGAGTAACCCAAGCTCACAGTGCCATCTGCACCTACCCCGTACGCCTGAACACGGGCGTATACCCTCATGTGCTTTGGTGTCAAGCCGGAGGTAATTGTCCCAGTTAGGTTACCTCCCCATTCATGAACGGTCAACGCGTTGTGCCATATGTTGCCGGAAAGGTTTGCGGTCACCCCATATGAGGTGAAGGATTTGTTGATGTTGGTGCCCGAGCGAGGCTGAACTTCTTGAACGTCAGACTTATCCGCATAGGCAAGAACGAACGCCGCGTCCTCATCGGAGAGAGCGTCTCCCACTTCGTAGCTATTGCCTATTTGGGCAAACCTCATGCTAATTTGCCTAGAATTCAAATCCGTATGAGCAGACGCCGGACGCGGGACGAGGAAACTAAAGATGACAAGCAAGGTTAGACTAATCGTTGCGATGCTTTTTATAGCTAGCGAGCGTGTTCTCATAATAGCCCCAATCATGTAGGTTTAGGGATGCGCAGAGAGACGCTTTGGAGCACTGACGTCGTATTCCGCTTCGAGGGCGGATGAATGGGAGCCCATGAGAACCACCTCCTTTGAGGCAAAGTATCATGCATGGCCGTCTAAGGTTGTGCGGAGTATCTTCCAGCGGCTCATCTTTCTCCGTAAACGGAGTCTCCGGAAGCGTCAACGCAAGACTCGCTCCGCTTGCCCCTGAACCAACCGCACCCCATGCGCACATACGATCACACAGGAAAGCAGCGCCTACCGCCTGCGGGTGGCAATCAGCAGGTAGAGGGTGCCCGCCACCGCAGAGGCCACAGAGCCGGCAAGGATCGCGCACTTGGCGGCAAGCACGTTGGCGTCGCTTGTGAACGCAAGGCCGGAGATGAGGATGGACATGGTGAAGCCCAGGCCTCCCAGCAGCCCCACGGCCACCACCTGCGTCCAGTCCATACCTTTGGGCAGTTTGGCAAAGCCCAGCCTCACCAGCACAAACGTCACGCCGATGATGCCCAGGGGCTTACCCAGGAAGGCGCCGAGAAACGCCCCTCTCGCCACAGGGCTAGCCGCGACCTGCATCAGGCTTGCCCCCTGCATTCCCACCTGCGCGTTCACAAACGCAAACAGCGGGAGAATGCCAAAGTTCACCGCAGTGCCAATGGCGCACTCAACACGATGCAGGGGCGGAACCGCATGCCGCACCACACGCTCCACGCCCGCAGCGGCGCTCGCAAACTCATGCTGCCCCAAGATGTGCACGTCCTCGTCGTAGGTTCGGCCCAGGCTCTTGGCGGCACCAGCAAGCCATGCGGGGAGCGAGGGCAGGCGCACCTCCGAGCCTGCCGGCAAAAACAGGGCAACGATCACGCCTGCCAGCGTGGCATGGATGCCCGAGTTGAACATGCACGCCCACAGCACCAAGCCCACAACGAGGTAGGGCGCCACCTCGTACACGCGGCGCGTGTGCAAAAGCGCAAGCGCGCCCACACACACAAGCGACGCCACAACCCACGGCACGCTTGGGGTCTGGCCATAGAACGCCGCGATGACCACAATCGCCAAGACGTCATCTGCTATGGCAAGCGTGGAGAAGAACACCTTGGTTGCCGGCGCCACACGTGAACCCAAAAGCGACATAATGCCCAAGGCAAAGGCAATGTCTGTGGCCATGGGCACCGCCCAGCCTGCCGCCACGCCTCCGTCACCTAGGTTTACCAGCGTATATATGAGAGAGGGCACGCACACGCCACCCACGGCGGCAAGCATGGGCAAAGCAGCCTGGCGCACGTGTCGCAGCTCGCCGGCACACATCTCAAACTTGAGCTCGATGCCCACGAGCAAAAAGAAGATGGCCATGAGGAAATCGTTCACGAACTGCTCGAACGTGAGCGTGGGAGCCCAGCCGCCCAGCGTGATTCCCACGGGCATCTGCAACGCATGGTGTACAGCCTCGGCCGTAGGCGAGTTGGCCACAAACACGGCCACCACTGCCGCAGCCACCATCACCGCCGCGGCGATGGTGCCGTTTGAGGCTATGGAGCCCCACGCGCGCCTGCGCTCCATACGCCTCAGCACCGCGCGCTCTCCCACTACGGCGCGCGCCTCCACCGACGGGGCGTCAACGCCACGCGGCCCATCTGCCTGCGCGGCCACCACGGCCGCCGCGCCGCCCGACGCGTTTGGGTTGTCTGTCTTGGTCATCTCGCTCCTTATCAAAACGGGTCGCCAGCGAATGCGCTGGCGACCCGGTATCTCTTGCTGTTCCCCTCGCACGCGAGGTTCGCGGGAGTCTATTTTCTTATGGCGCGGAGCCCCCAGATGGGGAGCCTCGGCACTCCAAAGGCGGGGTTTCCGAGGTGCCCCAGATGGGGAGCGACGAGCCCGAGGACGCGTGCTGGGAACGCGACGAGGGTCGGAGCCCCCCAGATGGGGTGCCTCGGGAAGCCCGCCCGCGCTACTCGGCAGCGGCGAGGATAGGCGCTGCCACCTGCTTCTTGCGGGAGAGCACGCCGGGCATCCAGACGCCGTTGGCCTCGTCGGCGATGCCAAGGCCCTTCTGAGCCACGCCGGTCTCGCCCTCAAAGAGCACCTGGGAACCCTCCTCCATGATGTCGGTGAGGCACAACACGATGCCGTCGGCGCCCTTCTCGGCCTGGTAGGCGCGCATGGCCTCGCGAATCTCGGCAATCATGCCGAGGGCACGGCTCTTGTCAACGGTCTCGTACTGGCCAATGAGCAGCTTGGCGCCGCCCACCTCGAACATCTTGATGTCGTTGCCCACCATCTGCTCGGCCGTGAAGGAGCCGGAGGGACGAGATAGGAAGACCTCCATGCCAAACTTCACCGGGTCGACGCCCAGGACCTCGCCCATGGCGGGGGCAAGGGTGCGCTCCACGTCGGTGGTGGTGGGGCTCTTGAGCATGAGGGTGTCGGTCATCATGGCAGAGAGCAGCAGTTTCACCTGCGTCTCGCTCGGCTCGATGCCCAAAACGTCGAAGAGGCGGCGGACGATGGTGCAGCTGGAGCCCCAGGGCAGGCAGATGTAGTAGAGCGGGGCAGCCGTCTCAAAGTCGCCGATGCGGTGATGGTCGACCACACCCATCACAACGGCGTTCTCCAGGCCGTCAACGCTCTGGCCGCTCTCGTTGTGGTCGCACAGGATGACCTTCTGTGGCTCGGTGCCCTCGGCAGCCGGCTCGATCTTCTCAAGCAGGACGGGCTCGGGCAGGCCGGCCTCGGCAAGGAGCTTGGCGCTCTCGGCAGGCAGCGGGCCCAGGCAGCGGGCCTCGTAGGTGTTACCCTCGAACTTGGCCTCATTGAGAAGCTGGGCGAGGACGACGGCGCTCATGATGGCGTCGTTGTCGGGGTTCTTGTGACCAAAGACGTAAACGGTGCTCATGCTTGCTCCTTGCTCCCATGACGCCACAGGGCAGCGTCACCCAGCGCATGCCCCGCGGCAGGCGCCCTTTGTTCATGCAGCTTTCTATTGTAGCGCGCCCACGCCACACCCGCACACCCCCTCACGCCCCCGCGAAACGGCCATATGCCGCCTCCTCGCGCATTGCCGACGGCGTTCGCGGATATACTGGTAAGACTGCCTACCGCAAGGAGAGTTCATGAACGACCAGCGCATAGCTGTGCTTACTGATACGGGCACCAACGTGCCCACAGACTTTGCCGCGGCACACGACGTACGAGAGGTGCCGCTTGCTATCAACTACACAGACGGCACGTACCACACCGGCGTCGACATCACCTGCGACGAGGTGATCGGGCGCTTTGCCGCCGAGATTCCCACCACGAGCCTGCCGAGCCCCGCAGACATCCGTCACGCGCTCGAGACGGCGCGCGCAGACGGCTACGAACGCGCGGTGTTTGTCACCATCAGCTCCGGCCTCTCTGCCACCAACCAGACGGTGGAGCTCGTGGCCTCCCAGTTCGAGGGATTCCCTGTGCTCGTGATTGACACCAAGAGCATCGGCGTGGCGGCCGGCCTGGTGGTCATGAGCGCGGTGCGCCTCATCGAGCAGGGCGTTGCCTTTGATGAGCTGGGCGAGAGGCTCCGTGCGCTCTCTGCCGATACGCGCGTGTTCTTTACCGTGCGCGAACTGAGCTTCTTGCGCCACGGCGGCCGCATCAACGAGGCAACCTACCGCCTGGGCAGCGTGCTCAACCTCAAGCCCGTGTTCTTCTGCGACGCCCACGGCAAGTACGCCACCGTCAAGAAGGCGCGCGGCTGGGACAAGGCGCTTTCGGCCGAGCTGGCGCTTTTGCAGGAGCACGCCGCCAAGTACACCAAGGTCATCTGCGCAGTGTGCTGCACCAAGGCCGAGGACAGGCTCGAGGAGCTTGCGGGCCGCATTCGCGAGGCCGTTCCCAATGCCGTGGATGTCATCATGAGCGGCATCTCGCCCGACCTCATCGTCCACACCGGGCCAAGTCTCGTGGGTATGGCCGTGCAGCCCTTTATTGGCTAGCGAGCAGGCTTGACGCGACAAGGCCGGAATCAAAGCCCGCCTCTCAGCTAACGAAAACCCGCCCGAGCGCGCATCAGGCGCACTCGGGCGGGTTTTTCATATCGCCTGCGCTACTCCCCCGCCGCAGCGAGGCCAGAGTCGCCGGCGCTGCGTGTGGTTCGGCTCGAGCCAGAGGCACCGCTCCACGTGTGGCGCGCGCTCGGCAACTCCAGGTGCTCGCGCACGCTGCACTCAGGAATCTGCCCAGCCGTCTTGGCAAACGCGAGCTTGCCCTCTGCGTCCACATCTACCAGCACGATGTCGCCCGCATGCCAGCCGCCCTCAAGCAGCTGCTCTGCCAGCGGGTCCTCAACCAGCGTCTGGATGGCGCGACGCAGCGGGCGGGCACCGTAGATGGGGTCGGTTCCCTCGCGGGCAATGAGGTCTTTGGCCGCATCCGTAAGCTCGATGGACATGCCCTGCCCAATGAGGCGGTTGCGCAGGTCACGCACCATGAGATCGACGATGGAGCGCACCTGGCCCTTGCCGAGCGAGGTGAACACCACGATCTCGTCCACGCGGTTCAAGAACTCCGGGCGGAAGAGCTTCTTGAGCTCGCCCATCGCACGACTCTTGATCTCTGCGTCGGAGAGCTGGCCTGCGCTCGCGCCAAAGCCCATGGCGCCCGGCTTGGCGATCTCGCGTGCACCCACGTTGGAGGTCATGATGATGACGGTGTTGGAGAAGTCCACCTTGCGACCCTGGCCGTCGGTAAGGCGACCCTCGTCCAAAATCTGCAGCAAGATGTTGAAGACATCCGGATGCGCCTTCTCGATCTCGTCAAACAGCACCACCGAGTAGGGACGGCGACGCACAGCCTTGGTAAGCTCGCCACCCTCGTCGTAGCCCACGTATCCCGGAGGGGCACCCACGAGCTTGCTCACGGCGTACTTCTCCATGAACTCGCTCATGTCAAAGGTGATGAGCGCCTCCTCGGAGCCAAAGAGGAACTCTGCCAGGCTCTTGGCGAGCTCGGTCTTGCCCACGCCCGAGGGGCCCAGGAAGATGAACGAGCCGCCGGGGCGACGCGGGTCTTTGAGCGGCGAGCGGCTGCGACGGATGGCGCGTGCCACGGCGCTCACGGCCTCGTCCTGGCCAATGACGCGCTGGTGCAGCACCTCCTCGCTGCGCAGCAGCTTGGAGGCCTCGGCCTCGGAGAGGTTGGAGACGGGCACGCCGGTAATCGAGGACACCACGTCGGCGATATCGTCGGCGCTCACCTCGACCACGTTCTCGTCCATGCGCTTGTGCCAAGCGTCCTCAAGCTCGCTCCTGCGCGCAACGAGCTCCTTCTCGCGGTCGCGCAGGGTGGCGGCTCGCTCAAACTCCTGCGCGGCGGCGGCACTGTCCTTTTCCTCGCGCACGGAGGAAAGCTGCTCGTCCACCTCGGCAATCTCGGGCGGGAGCGTCATCTTGTGCACGCGCGTGCGGGCACCCGCCTCGTCTATGACGTCGATGGCCTTGTCGGGGAGGAACCGGTCTTGGATGTAGCGGTCGGAGAGGGTCACTGCAGCGGAGAGCGCCTCGGGGGTATAGCGCACGTGGTGGTGCTGCTCGTAGCGCCCCTGCAGGCCGCGGATGATCTCGATGGCATCTGCGACGCTCGGCTCATTGATGTTGACCGGCTGGAATCGGCGCTCGAGGGCGGAGTCCTTCTCGATGTGCTTGCGGTACTCGTCTGCCGTCGTGGCGCCAATGACCTGGATCTCGCCACGCGAGAGGGGCGGCTTCAGGATGCTCGCTGCGTCGATGGAGCCCTCGGCAGAGCCCGCGCCGATGATGGTGTGCATTTCGTCGATGAACAGGATGTCGTTGCCGCTCTTCTGCACCTCGGCAAGCACGCGCTTGAGGCGGTCCTCGAACTCGCCGCGATACTTGGAGCCCGCCACGAGTGCCGCCACGTCGAGCGTCCAGATCTGCTTGCCACGCAGCATGTCGGGCACGGTGCCTGCCGCCACGAGCTGCGCCAGGCCCTCGATGATGGCCGTCTTGCCCACGCCCGGATCGCCCAGGATGAGGGGGTTGTTCTTCTGGCGACGCGCGAGCACCTGCATCACGCGCTCCACCTCAAGGTCGCGGCCAATCACCGGGTCGAGCTTGCCCTCGGAGGCAAGCGAGGTGAGGTTGCGGCCGTACTTCTCGAGCATGGACTCGTCGTCCGAGCCTGCCGAGGCGCTGCGAGCGGGGCCCACAGTCACGCCGTCGGGCCCGATGCGCACCTCCTGCACCTGCGGGCCCTTGTCCGCGGGCTGGGCGGTGTCCATGAGCTCGTCCACGGCATTGCGCACCGCGTCGCCCGAGAGGCCCAGGCGGCTGAGCGTCTCCATGGCCACGCCGTTGCCCTCGCGCACGATACCCAAAAGCAGGTGCTCGGTGGAGATGTAGGTGGCACCGTGGCTCATCGTCTCGCGATAGGCGCCCTCGAGCACGCGCTTGGCACGCGGGGTAAACGGAATGTGGCCGCCGGGCACGGGCTCGGTGGCGCGGTCGGTTATCTCTTTGATGGCCTCGACCGTCTCGTCGTAGGTAACGTCGAGCTTGGCGAGCGCCTGGGCAGCGATGCCCTCGCCCTCCTTGATGAGCGCGAGCAAGAGGTGCTCCGTGCCCACATACATCTGGCCGAGGCCACGCGCCTCGTCCTGCGCAAGGCTCATGACCTTGCGCGCCTTGTCAGTAAACTTGTCGAACATGAGGGATCCCCCTTTGTGAGGCTTACGTGCGAGCCTCAGCAACGTGACACGCGCGCAGGGTCCCTGCACGCGCTGCGTTTACGTAGCGCCTTAGTGTACGTCTTTGCGGCATATTACGCAGCTTACCCCGTGGGTGCGGTTTCATACGCGACACTTTGTCTGTTAACGAGGGCGCGCGGGGCCGGCAGCGCGGGTGCTTGCTCACGCGAGGCCGACACGCGGCGCCGCGAGCACCCCGCGCCATGCGCGAGCGCGGCAGCATCGTGCGGAAGAGGCTTGCGCGTGTGCCGACGGCGCGCGAAAAAGGGCCGCTCCACCAGGAGCGACCCTCAAGCGTTCTCTTCAGCTACCTCTCGGCAGGCACGGCAACGATGTCAGAGCCGCCCTCGCCCGGATGCGCTAGCAGAGCTTGGCGCCCGCGGGGATGGAGGAGTCGAGCTGCAGCAGGTTCAGGCGCTCCTGCGCTGCCTCGCCCTCGCCCTCCTTGTGCACCGCGCTGATGAGCATGCCGCAGCTCGGGATACCCATCATCTTGCGCGGCGGGAGGTTGGTGATGGCCACGAGGGTCTTGCCCACGAGGTCCTCCGGCTCGTAATAGGCGTGAATGCCAGAAAGGATGGTGCGCGGCGTGTCCGAGCCATCGTCAAGCTTGAACTGCAGGAGCTTCTTGGACTTGGGCACGGCCTCGCACTCGAGCACCTTCACCACGCGGAAGTCGCTCTTGCAGAAGGTGTCGAAGTCGACCTCGTCTTCAAACAGCGGGTCAACGCGCACGGCGCTGTAATCAATGGTCGGGACGGCAGGGGCCACCACGTCGGGGTTGCCCGCCTGGGCGCCCGCGGCCTCGACGGCCTTGGCTGCGGCGGCACCGTTCTTGGCGCCCTTCTCCGGCTTCATGTGCGGGAACAGCAAGACGTCGCGGATCGAGGCGGAGTTGGTGAGCAGCATGACCACGCGGTCGATGCCGATGCCGATGCCGCCCGCCGGCGGCATGCCGTACTCGAGGGCGCGCACGTAGTCCTCGTCGTACTCCATGGCCTCGTCGTCGCCCTCGGCCTTCTCCTCCATCTGCTTGGCAAAGCGCTCGGCCTGGTCAATCGGGTCGTTGAGCTCGGAGAACGCGTTGGCATACTCGTGGCCGGCAATGACGAGCTCAAAGCGGTGCGTGAGGCGCGGGTCCTCCTCGTAGCGCTTGGCGAGCGGGCTCACCTCAACCGGGTAGTCGCACACGAAGGTCGGGTTCACGAGCGACGACTCGCCAATCTCGTCGTAGAGCTCGGCGATGAGCTTTCCGGAGGTCCACTCCGGGCTCACGTCGATGTCGTTCTTGCGGCAGAGCTCGGCGAGCTCCTCGACGGGGGTGTCAAGGTCAACCTCGACACCCAGGGCGTTGGAGACGACCTTGGTCATCGGGATGGACGGCCAGGTTCCGGACAGGTCGATCGTGGTGCCCTGGTAGTCGATCTGCTCGGAGTCGTTGACGCGCGCGTTGGCGGCCTTGATGACGCCCTCGGCCAGCTCCTTCATGCCCTCGAGGTCAGAGTAGGCGCGGTAGGCCTCCATGGTGGTGAACTCGGGGTTGTGGGTGAGGTCCATGCCCTCGTTACGGAAGATGCGGCCGATCTCGAACACGCGCTCGTAGCCGCCCACGAGCAGGCGCTTGAGGTGCAGCTCGGTGGCAATGCGCAGGTAGTTCTCCTGGTCGAGCGCGTTGAAGTGCGTGATGAACGGCTTGGCCGTGGCGCCACCCTGGATGGTCTGCAGGATCGGGGTCTCGACCTCCATGTAGGCGTTGGCCTCCATGTAGCGGCGGAACTCGCTCACGATGGCCGAGCGCTTGCGGAAGGTCTCGCGCACGTCATCGTTGACGATGAGGTCGACGTAGCGCTGGCGGTAGCGGGTCTCCTTGTCGGAGAGGCCGTGGAACTTCTCGGGAAGCGGGCGCACCGACTTTGAGAGCAGGCGCACGGAGGTGGGGGCAAGCGACAGCTCGCCGCGGCGGGTGCGCACCATGGTGCCCGTGGCCTCGACGATGTCGCCCAAGTCGAAGCCGCGCAGGGTCTTCATGCCCTCCTCGCCCAGGTTGTCGATACGGCAGAACAGCTGCATCGTGGCCGTGGAGTCTTGCAGCACGATGAAGGCGAGCTTGCCCTGGCCGCGCTTGGCGCGCACGCGGCCAGCAACGGTGTGAACCTCGCTGTCCTCGCCCTCGGCCTCAAGGTCCTCATAGCGCTCGAGCAGCTCGGAGACGTGCGCGGTTACGCTGGAGTGCTCGGGGTAGGGGTTGGCGCCGGCCTCGATCATGGCGGCACGACGGGAAAGGCGCACGGCGCGCTCGTCGTTGATGGTGGCAGCCTGCTCGGCGGCTGCGGTGTTCTCAGACATGCAAACTCCTCGAATGACACGAAACGTCCCTCCCGCGCAGGTGTGCGGAAGGGACGCAGGCTCTACATGAAGCTCGCGCCCTAGCGCGAGATCTTGGTGACGGTGTAGCTGCGAACAGCGCCCGACGGGCTCTTGACCTCAACGACGTCACCCTTCTCGCGGCCCATCAGCGCCGCGCCCACGGGGCTCTCGTTGGAGATCTTATGCTCGAGGGAGTTGGTCTCGGTGGTGCCCACGATGGTATAGGCGACTCTCTTCTCCTTGCCAACCTCCTGGATCTCGACCGTACAGCCAATGGAGACAGCCATGGCGTGGGCGGCAGAGGAGACCTTTGCGGTGGAGAGGATCTTGCGGAGCTCGGCGATGCGAGCGGCGTTCTTGGCCTGCTCCTCCTTGGCGTCGTCATACTCGGAGTTCTCGGAGAGGTCGCCAAAGTCACGAGCGACCTTGATGCGCTCGATGATCTCGGCGTCGTGCTCTCCCTCGCGCCAAGCCAGCTCGTCGACGAGCTTTTGGCGGCCTTCGGGGGTAAGGATAATCTCGTTGTCAGCCATGGTCTGCTTTCTGCCTCATGGGTGGAACATACTGCGGTTTCGCTGGCTTGGGACACGTTGCGGACGCGCCTTGCACCGGCGGATTAAAAGCGGCCGAGCCACCTAGGCACGACCGCTTCCAGATGCGTTTGGAGCTACTCGGAGAGCTTGGCTCCGCACTTCGAGCAGAAGTGGTTCTCGGCGGGGTTCTTGGCGCCGCACTGCGGGCAGAACGAGCCGTCGGACTCGACGGGAGCATCATCGTCCTGCGGGTCGTGGTCGACGATGACGTCCTCGGCCTGCTTGGACTCGGGCTTGGCGTCGTCGGTGTCCTCCATGCCCTCACGAATGCCCTTGACCGTCTTGCCCAGGGACTTTCCGAGCTTGGGAAGGTTCTTGGGCCCAAAGATGACCAAGACGATGATGACGATCAAGCCGAGCTCGACGGGACCCATGCCAAAAATCATGTGACATTCCTTTCGACAGCCAAAGAGGCGATGCCTGCGAGTGAGCCTTCACAAGGTGAGGGCAAATGGGCGCCGCTCAGATTGCGTAGCAATTTGGTAAGTATACTAGCCTCTAGCCATTTGCGCAGCAGCGATTTCGTTGGAGTTCCATGCCTCAGTTTGATGCCACACAGATTCTTCTTGCCCTCGCTGCGTGCACGGCCGCAGGGCTTGCCTGCCATGTGCTCGCAATGCGCCTTCTCACGTGGCGCGGTATTACCGTAAGGCGCACGAGATTTGGCCTTGCGCTTCTGTTTGACACCACCGATGCCGATGGCACTGCCGTGCGCATGCTCAACGTAGGCGGGGCGTTTCAGAGCGTGAGCTACGTTGAGGCTGCGCTGAGCTGCGAGCTTGCGTGCGAATACCAGCGCGAGCAGGCGCGCATCGTGAGCGAGCTGCCGCGACTGCGTCACGCGGTGGTCATCGGCGGGGGCGGGTTCTCGTTTCCCAAGTGGCTCGTGGCGCACCTGACGCCCGTTCGCGTGACCACCGTGGAGATTGACCCGGCCATCATCGAGCTTGCGCGTGCAAGCTTTGGCGTTGCCGCAGTTGAGGCGCACTTTGCGCCATCCGGCCGCTTTGAGATCGTGTGCGAGGACGGCTGGGAGTGGCTGCGGACGCAAGGCGAGCGGGTTGACCTTCTGGTGAACGAGGCGTTCTCTGGCAAGCGTCCCCTAGGGCCCCTCGCCTGCACGGAGGGAGCCAAGCTCATTCGCGAACACCTGAGTGAGGGAGGCGCCTACCTCGCCACGCTGCGCTTTCCGCTTGAGGGCAGGAGGTCTGCCGCCCTGTATGAGACGCTCGACACCTTTGCGCAGGAGTTTGCTCACGTGTGGCTTGTCCCCGAATTTGCCGCAGAGCCCAAGCGCCCTGGGTGCAACACGCTCGTCTGCAGCAACCTCGACCTCGCAGCCGCCGGTTGCGCCCCACTCGTTGGGCACGAATGGCACCCCGCAGAGCCAGTGGGGAGGTAGCTTCAAGCCTTAAGATACGATATTTATAATTCTGCATAGTTTATAGGTAATATCCATCTTTTTGTATGGTGTTTTTGCCTCTACTCACCCGGGTGGCAAAACCCTTAAGTTCTGGGCAAACAACGCACCCATCGGATCCCCGAGGCTCAGTTGACGGCGAAGATTAAGGAATGTTTCGAACGTTCTGAGGAATCGAACCGTTTACTACGTTCCCAATTTCAGGCAACTAACCCACTACAAGGGTAAAACCAAGCCGAAGGCCCGATGTATATTGCCCAGAACCCCACTTCTTTGCCACACGCCTTGCTGCATGGCGCCACACGCATGCCCGCGACACCACGCACATGCCCACAACGCCACGTGCCGCGCGCCACACACCTTGCTACATGGCGCCGCGCGCGCCCACGACGCTGCGCGCACACCTCGATGCCACGCTACGCCCGCGTTGCCGCCCACATGCCCATTCCCGGCAAGTGAAGGAGTGCATCTGATGCCTGCACGGCCTGCACACAAAAAAAGAACCGTCGGGACTCCGTCGGTTCTTTTACATTCAGATGGTCGGGTTGACTGGATTTGAACCAGCGACCTCTCGGTCCCGAACCGAGCGCTCTACCAAGCTGAGCCACAACCCGAAGCGATAGAGAATGATAGCAGACCCACCGCGTAGCGCCAACACTTTTTTGCACTTTTCTTCGTCTGCCCTGCACTCCGCCCCGGCTCCCTACCCCACCGTATGGGTAGCCCAGGCACGCCACCCGCGCGCCCGAGCATCGCCAGCAATGCGTTTTGCCGCAGCGTCTGAGGTGCAAATGGCAAAGGAGCAGGCACCAGAGCCCGTAACCTGCGAGCCCAGCACGCCAGACTGCTCGCCAAGCCAGGCACAGATGCGGGCAACCTCGGTGTTGAGCACGCACGCCGCAGGCCCAAGGTTGTTGTGTAGGCTCGCCGCAATTGCCTCGACATCGCCCGCCTCCAGCGCCACGCAGGCAGCGTCATAGCCGGCAGCTGCGTCTCCAGAGCGGTCAAACTCCGCATAGGCCTCAGGCGTAGACACACCGCCCTCGGCAGGCATGACCAGCGCAAGAGGCAGCTCTACAGGCGCAAAGGTGCGCTCGCGCACATCCCCCGCACCCACATACAACCCCGGAACCGGATCCAAGAAAAACGCCACGTCGGCACCCACGCGACGCGCCACCGCCACAACGCGCTCGTCCAGCACGCTCACTCCCCAGCGCTGCGCCAGAAGCCGCAGGGTGGCGCCGGCGTCGGCAGACGAGCCGCCCAGGCCCGCGCGCTCAGGAATGCGCGCCGCCACGTGGATGCGCACGCGCGGCTCTTTGCCCAGCGCATCGCCCAAAAGCGCCGCCGCACGCCAGACGCAGGTGCGCTCAGGTGCCACCTCAAGCGCCGGCTCATGGCATACCTCAAGCTCAGGGGCATCGTCCACCACAACGGTGTCATATAACGCGACGGGTACCATCACCGAATCGACCCGGTGATAGCCCCGTCCGTCTCGCTCGGCATGAATGCCGAGGTAGGTATTGATTTTGCAGGGAATCAGGAGGGACTGGCGCCCACTTGCGCCCGTCTCAGAAGCGCTTGGCCCCATGCGCGCCACGCGCTACTCGAGCGGCTCGGCGGGAGCGTAGTCAAACAGGCGCTCGCCCGTCTCAAAGTCAAACAGCTCGACGGTGCCCGTGAGCACGTCCACATACTGGTACGACTGGCGAGCCGTGCGGCCGCGGCGCTCCTCAACTTCCACGATGAACAGCGAGGGATGCGCCATAACCAGCTTTCCGGCGCGCTCCACAATGCGCGAGCGCCCCATGTTGGCCTTGACCTTGATGCGCTCGCCCTGCAGACCCACGAGCTTCTCGCGAATCTCATCAACCTTGTTAACGGTAGGAACCTCGTTCTCCATGACACGCTCTCTGTTCTGGCCGCAGTGTTTGCATGTTGCAAACTTGGCTAGACTGCGGCCCATATTGATTTAGACGAAAGGGTATCGTACCGCGCCCACAGCATCTCCACAAGCACAGAAAGAACGCACCGCAAAACGCACACCAAAAGGGCGCCAGCCAAACGGCCAGCGCCCCTGCGCGTTGCTATGAGGTGCCAGGCATGCTCCCGCACACCGCCTGGGCAGGCGTCGCGGCCCGCCAGCGCCTTTGCCTAGTACAGGCCGTGGCAGAGGGAGAGGGCCTCGTCGTCCGCCACAACCACGCAGTTGTCGTGCAGCTGCAGGATGGAGGCGGGGCAAGAGGGCGTCACGGGGCCAAAGCACATGTCGTGGACGGCCTGCGCCTTCTTGGGGCCGTTGGCGCAGACGAGGATCATGCGGGCGTTCATGATCGTCTGGCAGCCCATGGTGTAGGCTTGGCGCGGCACCTCGTCGGCGCTGCTGAACAGGCGGCTGTTGGCCTCGATGGTGCTCTCGGTGAGGTCAACGCAGTGGGTGCCCTTGGAGAAGTGGTCGTCCGGCTCGTTGAAGCCGATGTGGCCGTTGTTGCCGATGCCCAGAAGCTGCAGGTCGCAGAAACCGGCGGCCTCGACCAGACGATCGTAGTCCGCACAGGCCTGCTCGGCATCCGGGTTAAAGCCGTCGGGCACGTGGATGTTCTCGGGATGCACGTTGATGTGATCGAACAGGTTGACGTTCATGAAGTAGTGGTAGCTCTGCGGATCGTCGTGCGCAAGGCCGCGGTACTCGTCGAGGTTGTAGGTGCTCACCTCGGCAAAGTCCACGTCGCCCTGCTCATACCACTTGACGAGCTGCTCGTAGGCGCCAATGGGCGTGGAGCCGGTGGCCAGGCCAAGTACGCTCTTGGGCTTAAGGATGACCTGAGCCGAGATGATGTTGGCCGCCTTGCGGCTCATGTCGGCGTAGTCCTTGGCATGAATGATCTTCATTGCGCGTCCCTTCTGATTGCCGGGCGGGGCGTGTGCCCTGCCCTCCCCCGCGGCCACAGCTGGCCGCAACCAACGTGGACGCGACCACCAGGGCGAGGCCGCGCAAAAGCAAAAAGCAAGCTAGACGCTGCGTCGGGGCCCCTGCCCATCCACAGCCGTACGCGATGGTAGCGCACGGCCGCGGAAGCGCAAGGGTCAGTTAGGCGAGGTGACGTGCGAGGTCGGCGAGCGCGTGGAATCGATGCGAAATTGCATTCTTTTCCTCGGGCTCAAGCTCTGCCATGGTGCGGCCGGGGGTCTCCTTCGGCCAGAACAGCGGGTCGTAGCCAAAGCCGTGCTCGCCGCGCAGCTCATGGCCCACCATGCCCTCGCAATCGCCCTCGCCCGTAACCGTGCGCCCATCGGGATACACGAGCACCACGCTCGAATGGAAGCGCGCGGTGCGCTCGGGGCCTGCCACGCCCTCCATCTCGGCAAAGAGCTTGGCGTTGTTGGCTGCGTCATCGCCGTGGGTGCCGGCGTAGCGGGCGCTCAGGATGCCCGGAGCGCCGCCAAGGGCGTCCACCACGAGGCCGGAATCGTCGGCCACGGCGGGGAGCCCGGTGGCGTCGCAGGCTGCCCGTGCCTTGATGAGGGCGTTGGCGGCAAAGGTGTCGCCGTCCTCCACCGGCTCGGGGAAGCTGCCGAGCTGGCCCAAGGCGCAAAACGTCACGCCCGGCATGACAGGGGCGAGGATGGCCTCGATCTCGGTGACCTTATGGGCGTTGCCGGTGGCCACAACCACCGTTGTCGCGGGATCGAGCGCAGAGAGGTCGATGGTAGGCATGGGACTCCTTTCGGGTTGGGGGGATGCAGGGCGCGACGCGGGGCGGGGAGGCGCGGCGCCAATACCGCCAGCATGCCAGCTCCGCAAAAAAGCGAGCGGCCGTACCAAGGGGCACTGCCGCTCAAAGAGGCTAGCTGGTAAAGCCGGTTACCTCGTTTTGCAGGGCGCACAGGCGCTTGATGCCGCCTTCCGCCATGTCGAGCAGCTCGTCTAACTCGGAGCGGGAGAGGGTCGAGCGCTCGCCGGTGCCCTGCACCTCCACGATGCCGCCGTCGGCCGTGCCCACGAGGTTGAGGTCAACGTCGGCGTGGCTATCCTCGGGATAGTCGAGGTCGAGCAGGGGCACGCCGCGAACGATGCCCGCGGAGACGGCGGCAACCTGGCCCGTGAGCGGCAGACGCTTGATCTTGCCCTGCTCCACGAAGTTCATGAGGGCGTCGTGCAGCGCCACCCAGGCGCCCGTGACGCTCGCCGTTCGGGTGCCGCCGTCGGCCTGGAGCACGTCGCAGTCGACGGTGATGGTGAACTCGCCCAGGCGGTCAAGGTCGCACACGGCGCGCAGGCTCCTGCCGATGAGGCGCTCGATTTCCATGCTGCGCCCCTTGCGCCCTTTGTACTCGCGCTTGGTGCGCGTGTTGGTGGAGGCGGGCAGCATCGCATACTCGGCCGTAACCCAGCCCTTGCGGCTGGCGCGGCGCCAGGGCGGCAGCTGCTCCTCCACCGTGGCGGTGCACATCACGCGGGTGTCGCCAAACTCGGCCAGGCAGCTGCCGTGGGCGTTCTTCATGACCTCGCGGGTGAGGGTAACCGGGCGCATCTTGTCTCGCGCACGCCCTTCGGGGCGGCGCTCCGGGGTCTGTGTCATGGGGCTCCTTGTCTATAGGGTAGGGATGGCGAGTGGTGCGGACGGTGCGGCTAGCTGCGGCGCATTGGGCGGGACACCGGGCGCTGCATTGCCGGCGCGGCAGGCGTACCGGCGCTGAGCAAGGCCGCCGCACGGCTGCGGCAGCCGAGACACCGCCGGCGCGTTAGACGCCCGCGCGTCAGTCGTCGGCAAGCGCCTCGAGCGTCTCAAGCTCGATGTGCTCGATGGAATCGAGCGCGTGGCCAAAGATGAACTTGCCGGCCACGGCAAACGAGGTGATGTCATCCGAGGTGGTGGCAAAGCGGTATTTGGGCTCGCCGCCCGCGCCCAGGTCTGGCGCCTCCGGGTTTGCGAGCTCACCGCGTCGAGCCAAGATCTCAGCCACCTCGCGCGCCGTCTCCTCGGCCGAGCTCACGGTGGAGACGCCCGCGCCCAACGCAGCCTCGATCTCGCGCGCGAGCAGGGGGAAGTGTGTGCAGCCAAGCACCACGGTATCTACGCCCTTGCCCTCAAACGGAGCCACGTTGACGCGCGCCAGCTCGTTTACCTCGGGCGTATTGAACACGCCCTTGTTGGCCATCCAGTCTTCGTGGAGGTGGATGCCCGTAGCAAGCTCGTGCTCCACGAGGTCAACGAAGCTTCCCGCAGGCGCCTGTACCACGCTCACGCCTGCATCGAGGTTGTGAATGGCGCGCACGTAGGCCCCCGAGCCAACGGTGCCCTCGGTTGCCAGCACGCCCACGCGACGGGTGTGGGTGGCTTGGATGGCCGCACGCGCGCCCGGCTCGATAACGCCGATCACCGGCACCGAAAGCGCCTTCTGGATCACGTCGAGACCAGCGGCTGTGGCGGTGTTGCAGGCAATAACCACGAGCTTAACGTCGTGATGCTCGAGCCAGCGCCCCACCTGGCGCACAAACAGGCGCACCTCGGCCTGATCGCGCACGCCATAGGGGCAGCGCTTGGTGTCGCCCACGTAGTAGATGCTCTCGGCCGGCAGGCGGCTCGCGATGGCGCGCGCCACGGTAAGGCCGCCCAGGCCCGAGTCGAAGATGCCGATGGGCTTGGCGCTCATGGCATCTGCAGGTGTCTGCGCGCCCACAGCTGCCGCCGCGGGGTCAAACCCTCCCAAAGCCACTTCGCTCATCGGGTCTGCGCGGTGCGCATCTGCTGACATGTTGCCTCCACCTCTCGTCTGTTGGCGCTGCCGGAGCCGGCGGTACCGCGCGCGGCACGGACGCTGCGCGCCGCGATCGCCGCGATGCCCGTCCCTCGCCAACCTCGACGTAATAAAAAAGGGCCGCGCCCAAAGGGAGCGGCCCCGAGTATGCGGGTGGGCGATGAGGGATTCGAACCCCCGACCTTGTGCGTGTAAAGCACCTGCGCTAGCCACTGCGCCAATCGCCCGCTGGGCGGATGAAGTTTAGCACAGCTTGGCTGCCCACACGGCCGAGATTGGCCGTGCGCCCTATACTGGGGAGGTTGCTCACAGCGAGTCTGCGTCGCCCTGCGGCATGCGCCCCGCGTACGTGCCGCATGACGGCAACGCACCCGCTCACGCCGCCCCTCAACCTCTGATAAGGGAGCCTCATGACCTCTTCCGCCACGCTCGCCGGCATCTGCCGGCTCCTGAGCGAGCACAACGTACTCGCGAACACCGCCTCAGGCGCTGCCACGAGCACCACTCCCGTCACCGGCGCCGCCTGCGACTCGCGCTGCGTGCGCGAAGGCGACGTGTTCTTCTGCAAGGGAGCAGCCTTTAGGCCCGCCTTCCTCACAAACGCCCTCGCCGCTGGCGCCTGCGCCTACGTGTGCGAGGACGAGCGCGCAGCCGAGCTTGCCGAAGTGGCACCCAACGTGCCCGCCATCGTTACCTCCAACATGCGCCTGGCCATGGCTCTTGTTTCTGCCGAGGCCACCTGCCACCCCGATCAGGCGCTGCCCATGGTGGGTATTACCGGCACCAAGGGCAAATCTACCACGGCGTATATGCTCCGTAGCATTGTCGATGCGGCCCATGGCGCCGGCAGGTGCGGCATCATCGGATCCATCGACACCTACGACGGCACCGAGGCGCTCGAGAGCACCAACACCACACCGGAGGCACCCGACCTGTGGCGCCACCTCGCCAACGCGCGCGCCAACGAGCTTGCCGCCATGGTGATAGAGGTCTCGAGCCAGGCGCTCAAGTACGACCGCACACTCGGCGTGAGCCTCGACATCGCGGCGTTTCTCAACATTGGCACCGACCACATCTCGCCCGTTGAGCATCCGAGCTTTGAGGACTACTTTGCCTCCAAGCTCCGCATCTTCTCCCAGTGCCGCCGCGCGGTGGTAAACCTGGGCACCACGCACCTCGACCGCGTGCTCGCAGCCGCCCACAACTCCGCCGCCGACGGCTCAACGCCCGAGCTCGTGTGCGTCAGCGCCCAGGGCCCCGAGCCTGTTGAGTGCGGCAGCTGCGACATGGTGTTCCCCGACATTTGGGCAACCGACGTGGTCTCCACCGGCGCCAGCCTCTCGTTTGTGGCACATGGCACCTATGGCGTGACGCGCGAGGACGGCTTGGCGCTCACCGAGGCGGACGGATGGGAGCTGCCCGTCACCATCAACTTCCCCGGCCTGTTCAACGTGGAGAACGCCCTTGTGGCGCTGGCCTCGGCGATCATGCTGGGCATTGACCGCGCAAGCATCGCCGCGGGCCTCGCAAGCTGTCGCGTGCCCGGCCGCATGGAGCTCATTGGCTCGGCTTCCTCGAGCGTGCTCTGCGTGGTTGACTACGCGCACAACGCCCTCTCCTACCAGAAGTTCTTTGCCTCCATGGCGCAGGAGTTTGCCGGAAGGCGCATCGTGGCGCTTATCGGCGCGCCCGGCGGCAAGGCCTACGAGCGCCGCCGCGAGCTGCCGCAAGAGGCCGCCAAGTGGGCGAGCCACATCGTCATTACCGAGGAAGACCCCGCACACGATGCCAACGAGGAAATCTGCGCCGAGATGGATGCCAACGTGCCCGCCGGAGTCGTGCTGGCGGGAGGCGAGACCGTGACGCACGAGGTGGTGCTCAACCGACAGGACGCCGTGGCGCGCTGCCTTGAGGTGGCGCTTGGCTATGGCGAGCCCGCGCTCGTGTGCCTGCTCGGCAAGGGCGACGAGACGCTCGTCCACCGCGGCGACCGCTTTGAGCCCATGGTCACCGACGCCGCCGCCTTCCGCGCCGCCGCAGCCGCGCGGGGCCTCGCGCTGTAAGGGCGCCGGCATTCGCCCGCCCCGCGCGCATCCATACCCATCCAGAGACACCAAGGAGCCCCATGCATCAGAGCTACCCCATCTTCCCCAAGCGCCCCTCAGGCGAGCTCGCCGAGCGCCTGCGCCGCGTCAAGTACGTTATCTCCGACGCCGACGGCACCATGTTCACCGGCGCCAAGGCCACGGTCAACACCGCCGGCGAGCCCTCGGCCGAGCTCGTGCAGGTGCTTGTTGAGCTGCAGAAGGCCGGCGTTTCCGTGATTCCCTGCACCGGCCGCAACCGCGCCATGATCCAGGAGGACGCCCGCGTGCTCGGCATGCCCGGATGGATCGCCGAGATGGGCGGTGTGGTGTGCACGCGCCAGTCGTCTAGCCCCGAGTGGCACTACTTCACGGGCGACATGCCCTATGAGGAGGGCTGCGGCAAGACCCCGCACGACGTCATTTGCGAGACGGGCGTCATCGACGAGATGCTCGAGCGCTGGGCCGGCAAGCTCGAGACCTATCACGATAACGGCATCGGCTATGAGTACCGCGAGGTCACCGTGGCGCTGCGCGGAGCCGTGCCCGAGGAGGAGCTGCAAGACATGCTCGATGCCTGCGGGCTGCCGCTCTACCTCTCCGACAACGGCATGGTGAGCCGCATCTCCGGCGAAACCACGCTCGACTGCGACCGCGACCACCCGCAAGGCATCCACACCTACCACATCACCCCCGCCGGCGTGAGCAAGGGCACGGGCATCGTGCGCTTTGTGGAACTCGCCGGCCTTGATCCCGACGAGGTGCTGGGCGCCGGAGACTCCCCCGCAGACTGCGTGATTGCCGACGCCGTGGGCACCTTCCTGTTCATGTGCAACGGCCTCACCCACGAGCGCGCCGCCGAGGAACTCGCCGCCCGCAACAACATCCTCGTCTCCACCGAGCGGGCCACCGACGGATGGGTGGCTGCCATGCGAGGCCTCCTCGCCGCAAAGGAATAGCAACCCCGTGCAACAAAAGAGGGCCCCAAGGCGGATGCCTCGGGGCCCTCTCGTTTAACAGCTATCTAAGCAGCTGACTTAGAAGTCAACGTCGACGTCGTTGTAGACGCACTCGAGGAGCTTCTCCATCTCCTCCTGGGACGGCTGGCGCGGGTTGGAGCCCGTGCAGGCATCGAGGATGGCGTTGGCGGCAACGTCAGCCTTCTTGGCCTCGAACTCCTCGTAGTTGATGATGGACTCGTCGGCCTTCACGCCGCCGGCACCGTAGTTCTTGATGCCCTGCGGGATGTCGAGGGCATCGTTGAGATCGCGGATCTTCTGCACGAGAGCAGCAACCAGCTCGTCGTCGGTCTCGCCCTCGAGGTGCAGGACCTCCTTGGCGATGTAGGCGTAGCGGCTCTTGGCGCGCTCGTCCTTGGCGTTGAACTGGATGACCTTGCCGAGGTACATGGCGTTGGCGCAGCCGTGGATGATATGGTCGCCCTCGTAGGCGGCACCGGTCTTGTGCGCCATGGAGTGCACGATGCCGAGCAGGCCAGAGGAGAAGGCGATGCCGGCGATGCACTGGGCCTCGTGCATGTGCTGACGGGCCTCCTGGTCACCCTTGTAGGACTTGGGCAGCCACTCGACGATCTCGCGGATGGCGTGCAGCGCGTTGGCGTCGGTGAACATGGAGGCAACGGTGGAGACGTAGGCCTCGATGGCGTGGGTCAGGGCATCCATGCCGGTGTGTGCGCAGAGCTTGGCAGGCATGGTGTAGGTGAGCTCGGGGTCAACGATGGCCACGTCCGGCGTGATGTTGAAGTCGGCCAGCGGGTACTTGATGCCCTTCTCGTAGTCGGTGATGACGGAGAAGGCGGTCACCTCGGTAGCGGTGCCGGAGGTGGAGGCAATGGCGCAGAACTTGGCCTTGGTGCGCAGCGTCGGGAAGCTGAACGGCACGATGGCCTGGTCGAAGGTCTCCTCGGGATACTCATAGAAGAGCCACATGGCCTTGGCAGCGTCGATGGGCGAGCCACCGCCGAGACCGATGATCCAGTCGGGCTGGAAGGCCTGCATGGCCTCGGCGCCCTTCATGACGGTGGTGACAGACGGGTCGCTCTCGACGCCCTCGAAGATCTCGACCTCGAAGCCAGCCTCCTTGAGGTCGGCCTCGATGTCCTGGAGGAAGCCACCGCGACGCATGGAGCCGCCGCCGGTGACGATCATGGCACGGGAGCCCTTAAGGTTCTTGACCTCGTGACGAGCGCCCTCGCCAAAGTACAAGTCGCGCGGGTTGGTGAACTGTCCCATAGTGCAGCCTCCATATCGTTGTTCTGCCGAGCTTGCCGGCAGACTGCGGCGACGGATGTCGCCGACTCTCCCCTATGCGGCTGGCCGCGTGGCCAACCAGCGCGTATAGCAGCTACGACGATGCGCCCCGCGCACGTCCTCTCACGCGCCGTTGTTGATTGTATCCGGATGATTACGCGCCCATTCATCCTTTTCCGCGACCGCGCCATTTCGACCGCCTGCGGAAAAATACCGCTCGCCGATTTACAACGCTGGATGAACGCGTTCCTCTGTACATCTGCCAAAACCACGCTAGGATGCCCGATTTTTTATCCCCGCAAGCCATTGACGAGCCGCACGCGAGCCCTATCGCCATCACCCTGGCCACAAAAAAGCCCGCACTCCCCAAGGGAGGTGCGGGCGTCCCTACGACCATGCGAGTCGCCGCGTGGTCGCGTGTGGGTGAGGCGTGCGCGCCCGCTCGGAGCGAGCGGCGCGCATGCGAGCAGAGCGGCGCTAGGCCTGCTCGGCCGTGGCGGAACCAGAGGCGGCAGCGCGACCGGCAGAGGCGGCAACGTTTGCACGGCCAAGCTCGGTCCACTCGGGCTCCTCGTCGGGCAGGGAACCCTCGGCCTTGGTGAAGAACTCCTTGAGGCAGTTGTAGGCAACGATAAGACCCAGGACCATCAGGAGCACGGCGAAGACGAGCTGCAGGCCCTTGGTTGCAGCCACAGAGACGGCAGCGGTGGTAGCGGTGGCCGGGATGGTGCCAAAGAAGCCATAGGTGGCAACGGCAGCCCAGCAGCCGAGCGCACTCTGCACGAGCGAGGTGAAGGTGCAGCACAGCAGGAACACGACGGGCACGTAGAGCATCCAGCCCTTGCGGCCGGTGCACTTGCAGAAGACAGCGAGCGTGATCATCGTCATGCCGCCAAGCAGCTGGTTGGAGGCGCCAAACAGCGGCCAGATGTTGGTGTAGCCGCCAAAGGCGAGGGCCAGGCCCGGAAGCAGGGTCACGACGGTGGCGAACCAGCGGTTCATGAGGAGCTTCTTGGCGCCGGTGGCCTCCTTCTCGATGGCCAGGGCGTCGTTGGAGGTGGCGAAGAACTCGGAGAAGCTGGTGCGGGCGATGAGAGCCACGGCGTCAAGCGAGGTCAGGGCCAAGGCGGAGACGCACATGGTCATGAACACAGTGGAAACGGTGGCGTCCACGCCAAAGGACTGCATACCGCGAGAGATGCCGGCGGCGAAGATGGCGAACGGGGTGCCCACCGCAGCGCCGTTGGCGCCCGTGGTGTTCATGGTGGCGTACATGATGCCAGCAACGATGATGGCGAGGATGGCGACGAAGGACTCGACGATCATGGCGCCGTAGCCGACGGGCAGGGCATCCTTCTCGTTGTTGAGCTGCTTGGAGGTGGTGCCAGAGGACACGAGGCTGTGGAAGCCGGAGAGGGCGCCGCAGGCCACGGAGACGAACAGCACCGGGAACATCATGCCAGAGGCGCCGGAGAAGCCGGTGAAGACCGGGGCGGTGATGGTGGCCTGGCCGTTGACGCCCAGCACCACGATGCCGATGACGGCAGCAACGATCATCACGATCATCATGATGGATGTGAGGTAGTCACGCGGGGTCTTGAGCACGCTGATGGGCATGGCGGCAGCGAACACCAGGTAGACCATGATGACGGCAAACCAGCCGGTCTTGTCGAGGTAGACGGGGAACTGCATGCCCACGGCAAACATGGCCACAAGCAGAACAACGGCAACCGCAAACTCCTTGGCGCCCTCGAGGTTGAACTTCTTGCGAGCCCAACCAAAGGCGATGGCCACGAAGGTGAAGAGCATGGAGATGGTGCCCGCGGTACCGGCGGCATAGGAGGCGTTGGAAGCGTCAACACCCACGCCCACGCCGGCAACGGCATCGGCGGCCATCTTGAAGGTGCCGGCAACCATGTCGGTGAAGGCAGCGATGACGATGATGCAGAACAGCCAGCAGAACAGCAGGAACAGACGGCGACCGGTGCGGCCGATGTACTTCTCGATGAGCTGGGCGAGCGACTTTCCGTTGTTCTTCATGGCAGCGTACATGGCGCCAAAGTCATGCACGGCGCCAAAGAAGATGCCGCCCACGAGCACCCACAGCACGACCGGCAGCCAGCCAAAGGCCATGGCAACGATGGTGCCCGTGACAGGGCCGGCGCCGCAGATGGAGCTGAACTGGTGCGAGAACGCGGTGAAGCACGAGGCCGGCGAGAAGCTCTTGCCGTCCTCCATGCGATGCGCGGGCGTAAGGGCGCTGGCGTCCAGGCCCCACTTGTTGGCCAGCCAGCGGCCATAGCCGAGGTAGCCCGCAGCCAGTACAACGGCCGCAACGAGCATGAGTACGATTCCGTTCACAGATACTTCCTTCCTATCAGGGCATCGCATAAAAAAGGAGGGGCCGCTGGGTCTGTGACCCGGCGGCCCCTCCTTGCAGGCCGCCCGCTTACGGCGGGCGGCAACACAGCCACCCGCATCAGATAATGACGACCTCAATGATGTGTAGCTGCTGACTCATGCGATAACTCCCGATTCACTTGGCGCGCTTCCCCACGCGCCACTCCAGTGGGTTCATTGCATCTTCTCCGCACTGCGGCTTGGTGTCAAGGAAACGCACCATTTGAAGCGAGATAGAAACAGGAGCGTAATAGTATGCAGTTTTTGTGGCGCAGTTATTCAGGGAGTATTTCCGCACCACGCGCAAGGCCACGCAGGGAGCCCTCGGCCTCCGGCGCCTCTGTGCAAATGCCGCGCCGCCGTACGGGCGCATGCCTCGAAGGGTTACCATGGAAAGCCACCTAACGAACGGAGTGGCATGGCTTTTGACCCGCACATCGAGGACTTCCAGCGCCTAGGGCTGCGCTACGCGGCGACCCTCGACACGACCGACCCGTTTGGGATGGTGCGCACCTTCGCGAGCTTTAGGCGCCGCTACGCCCAGAACCGCGACGCGATGCCCCAAACCGACGCAGACCGCGCCTTTAACCTCGTAGCCCAGGCCACCGACCTCATCGACTACCAGCTGCCCTTTGCCGACGACGAGGGCGCTGCCGCCATCATCTCCGAGGCGCGCAGGCTACTCAACGAGGCGGTGGATCTTGACGCCGAGTGCCATGACGCCCGTCGCATGCTCGCCGCAGCCGACAACGCCTCGTTTGAGCAGTACTACCGCTTTCTGGCAGACGGCGCCGAGGACGTGCGGACCTCGTGCGAGCGCGCCTGCGCCGCCGCGCAGGGCCCGAGCCTGCCGCCCGAGCTCGCCGCCGCCGCAGGCGAGCTCGCCATGCGCCCCTACATGCGCTGGCTGGCCGCGCTTGCCTCCCACGCGCTCGAGTGCGGCCACTACGGAACCTGCATCAGCGAGGGCGCCAAGCTTCTCGCGCTTGACCCGGCCGACGAGGCCGAGGTGCGCTACTCCATGGCGCTCGCCTATGCCAAGCTCGAAGACGAGGCCGGGCTTGCCGCCCTTATGGAGCGCGACGCCGCAAGCCCTCGCCCGGATAACCCTTGGTATTCCCTCGCCCGCTGCGCGCTTGCCTTTAAGGCAAGGCGCTTTGACGCGGCAGAGGCTGAGCTCTCGGAGCTCTTGCGCACCTACACGCGTGCCGGCATGACCCTCACGCGCCAGGACTGGCTGCCCGACGGCGTGTACTCTCGCATCATCGTGCGGCCCATGAGCGAGGACGAGCTGATCTTGGCCGTCTCCGAGGCTACCGTGATCTTGCAGGAGGGCTGCGACTCGCGCGAGCGCGGCGCCATGGGCTCGTGGGTGGCCACGCGCCCCGCCGTGATGGCGGCCAACAAGCGCGACGAGGCGACCTTGATGTCAGAGCCTCCCCAGGCGGCCTTCCCGTTTGGGCCAGAGGCTGGCGGCGCCTATGGACAGGATGGAGCCGCTGGCGCGGATGGCAGCAGCGGTGGCGGCGACACAGGCGGCGACACGCCCCAGGGAGGCAAGCGATGAAGGCCAAGCAAGAAGGGCTCCTGCGCCTGGCGCAGCGCCGCAGCGCGCAGCTCGGCACGCTCTCGAGCGAAGCGTTTGACGAGCTCATGCTCGCCGTGAAGAAAGACCCCGACACATTTGTGACAACCGACGCAGACCGTGCCTTCCTCGCCTTGGGAGCAGCCCTTGCCAACAACGAGCAGGCGCGCATGGGCGAGGAGTTCTTGGACGACACCAGCTATGAGTGCGCGCGCACCCGCCGCCTGGCAAGGCTCGCCGAAAAGTGCCGCGCCGCACTCGAGATTGACCCCGCATGCCTCGACGCCAAGACCATCGAGGCCATGGTGACGCACCGCGACTCCGGCGAGGCGCTTGAGGCCCTGCTCGCACTCGAGGAGGAGCTGGGCAGCCCGGAGCCTACGAGCTTCTCGTGGGACAACGCCCTGTGCCGGCCGCACCTGCGCCTCAAGGGCGCCATCGTGCGCGCCTTGCTCGAGACAACGCGCTTCAGGGCAGCCATCGCCGCCTGCGAGGAGCTCGTGGCGCTTGAGCCGAGCGACCCTCTGGGGGCGCGCTACACCTGGGCGCTCGCCTGCGCCCGCCTTGAGGACGAGGCCGCGTTCAACGAGCTGGACGCTCGCTTTGGCCGCGCGGGCAACGCATGGTCGCACATCGCGCGCACGCTGCTCATGTTCAAGCTCAACCGCTGGAGCGCGGCGTGCAGGGCCCTGCGCGGCTACGCAAGCCTGTGCGAAGGTGGCGCCTACGCGCTCATGCGCCCCATCTACATCGAGGGCTACCTTCCCGACCGCCCGGCCTTTACCCCCGGCACCTTTGAGGAGGCCGCTCTCGCCGTACACGAGGCCGACCCCGTGGTGGCTGACACCCCAGACTTCATTGCCTGGGTCTCCACTCAAGAGGACTTCATGGCCGACGCCAAGCGCTTCGCCGCAAAGAACGACTTGGAGTGGTAATAAAGCGCTCGCGCCCTCTCGGGTTCGAGTCCATGCGATGCACCAACGTTGTTGGTAGGGGCAGTGGGACTCGAACCCACACGCCTTCCGGCTGAGGTTTTTAAGACCTCTGCGTCTGCCATTCCGCCATGCCCCCAGGGGTATCGAGTGCAAGCAGCTGGGCACGCATCGCTCGCGCCCTCAGCTCGTATAACAAAAAGCCCGCATCGCAAGGATGCAGGCATGCACTCGATGGTGCCCCCAACGGGACTCGAACCCGTGTTCTCGCCTTGAAAGGGCGATGTCCTGACCGCTAGACGATGGGGACGCGGGAGTGAGTATAGCAAACTTTCAGCGCGCACGCGCTAACACGCCGCGCGCTAGGCGCTCAGGCGCTCGGGCTCGCCCATGAGACGCAGCAGCTCGCGCTCAGACGAGCTCGCATCCCCACCGGTAAGGAAGGGGACGCCGTTCACAAACGGGATGTTGAGCGTGGCGGGGATCATGGTCACCGCAATGAGGAAGTCGTGGCTGGCGGCCAAGGCAGGCACGCTCGCCATCTTGCACTGGGTAACGTCGTAGCCACCGGCGTAGCCCATGGCATCGAGAAACTGACAGACTCGCTCGCGCACGCACGAAGACGTGCAGATACCCGTACCGCAAGCCATGAGGATGTGCTTCACAGCGCCGTTCTCCTTCGCAACGACACTTCGACGTCTGCACGGCTGCGGGCCACGCGATCATTTTGGGGAGGGGGCGTGCAGGTCGATTCCCAATAACAGACGGGTACTTTAGTCCTTTTGGCGGAGGAAAGCGAGCGTTATTTTCAGGAAATGGCAAACAGGCTTGGACGCCAGCCTATGGGCGAGGGCGCGCCCTCGGCACAGGCGGCCGCCACCAGCGAAAGGCCAAAGAGCAGGTCGCTCTCGCTCACGGTAAGCGAAGGTACGCCACAGGCACGCATGAGCTCGCTCACGCACACCGCGCCGCCCACGATGACGCCGGCTCGCTTGGGCTGGAGCCCCTTGAGCTCGCGCCTGCGTTCGAGCGGAAGGGCCGCCATGCGCTCGATAAGCGCGTCAACCTCTGCCAGCGTAAGCTCGTGGAGGTGCACGAAGCCGGGGTCGTAGGGCTCAAGCTCGTGGCTGAGAGCCACCAACGTGGTTGCCGTGCCGCCCACGCACAGCAGGCGCTCAGGACGGCAGGCGCCCCGAGCGGCGGCAGGCATGCCCGCCGCAAAGGCATCGCGGCAAAAGGCGCGCGCCTCCTCGAGCGCGGCAGGCACGGGCGGATCCTCGCGCGAGAGAAACATGTCAGTGACCCGGCGGGCGCCTACGTTGAGCGAGATCACGGCGTCGAGGGCGAGCGAGCCCGCACCAGAGGCGGCCTCGTCAGGTGCCAAGGTGCCCACGGCAAGCTCCGTGGAGCCACCGCCGTTGTCTGCCACCATCACGCGCACGCCGCGAAAATCCTGCGCCACACCCAAAAACGTGAGCGCACCCTCAACCTCGCCCGGAATCACCTCGGGCACCACGCCGCGCCGTCTAAGCCCCTCGAGCAGCACGTGAGCGTTGGCGGCGTCGCGCGCCGCGCTCGTAAGCGTGCAGCACGCATACGGCACCGCAGCCGCACGCGCCTGCGCCAGCGACTCGTCGGTGCAGGCAAGCACGCGCCCCATGGCCGCACCAGAAAGCTCGCCTGTCTCGGCCACGCCCTCGCCCAAGTTGCAGATGGCCGAGCTTTTGGCGCAGCGCACCACGCGCCCCGCCTCAACCTCAGCCACGCCCAGACGGCAGGTCACGGTTCCAATGTCGAGTACGGCAACGCGGGTCATGGGCTACAGTCCCTGGGTCTCGGGGTTGTACTGGAACACAAAGTCGAGCAGGGAGATGTACCACGGCTCGTCGCTCGCCTGCTCGGCCGCACTCACTCCGTTGAGCACCGAATCGTCCGTGGAGGCGCCACCGGAGGCATCGACCCCACTCATGTCCACCGGGGTCTCGCCCTCCGTGACGTAACCGCGGCGGCGCGCCTCGTCCTCGATGCCCTCGCGGGTCATGAGGGCGTCAACCTCAGACTGGAGACCGCTGTTGGTTGCCGAAATCTCGCTGAGCTGCACCTCGAGGGCACTGTTGGCGCGCCGCGCCACGTAGAGCGACTGCAGGGGCGTATAGAGCATGCCGATGGCGAACACGATGGCCGCAATGACGCCCACAACGAGTAGGTGGTTGCACACCCAGGCAAAAGGCGCCCGAAGCGGCGAGCTGGCAAGGGCCGCAGACGCCCGTTCGTGCACGCTCGCTGTGCCCTCGCCGCGGGCGGGAGCCACGCGGGCGGGAGCCACGGCGCCCGTGCGCGAAGCGCGGCTGCTCCGGGAGATGCGAGAAGGCGCGTCCATACGCTCGTGGCCTTGGGCTTGGCGCGAGCCACGGCCGGCGGCGTAGCGGGAGTGGCCGGCATACGGCTCGCGCGCGCGACGCTCCGGCGCCCGCTCGCGCTCGCCACGAGACGCACGCGCAGACGAGCGGCCCGAGCCCCGCGCGCCTCGCTCGGGGGCGGCACCCGCATAAGCCCCTCGCCCGGCGCCATATGACGCATACGAACCCGAGGAGCCACGACCCGCGTAGCTCCCGGCGGCGCCGTAGGCGCCATACGAGGAGCCCACCAGCGTCAAGCTCGTGCTATATGAGGCTGAGGAAGCTGCGCCATAGGCTTGGCGGCTGCGATATGAGCCCCGAGAAGCGGCGGCACTTGCCGCGCGCTCATAAGACGACGGCGAGACACGCACGCCCCGCCCCAATGTGAGGTTATCGCTCGTTGCACTCATGGCGCCTGCTTCGTTTCTAGTGTGAATGCTCATTTGTGCGGACAAGAAGCGCGACGGACAGGATCCGTCGCGCTCGTCGTTAGCTAGATTATGGCAGAGGCTTGCGCCGTCACTCGCGCGACTTTGCCATTCCCCAAAGTTTCTCAAGCTCCTCATGCGAGCAGTCCTCAAGAGGCACACGGCTCTCCGCGGCGGCGTCCTCCATGGCCGCCCAACGGCGACGGAACTTCTCACAGCTGGCACGCAGCGCCATCTCGGCGTCAATGCCCTCCTTGCGAGCAACGTTCACCAGCGCAAACAGCACGTCGCCAAACTCCTCAAAGGCGCGCTCGCTGTCTCGGGGCTCGGCCTCAAACTCCGCACGCTCCTCGGCAACCTTGTCCCACACGGCCTGCGTGCTCTCCCAGTCAAACCCGCAGGAGGCCGCCTTCTTGGAAACCTTCTGCGCCTGCATGAGCGCGGGCAGCGCATGGGGCACGGAGTCGAGCAGGCTCGGGGCCTTGGCCACGGGCGCAGCTTCGCCCTCCGCGTCCTCGCCCGCTGCCGCGCCGGCTGCCGCACGGTGCTCGGCCAGCTTAACCTGGTTCCAGATGTCGAGCACCGCCTGCGAGTCTGCCGCGGAGACGTCCTCGCCAAACACGTGCGGGTGGCGGCGCACGAGCTTCTCGTTAAGATCGGCGCACACGTCTGCTATGGAAAACTCGCCGGCGTCCTCGGCAATCTGCGCATGGAGCAGCACCTGCATGAGCACGTCCCCCAGCTCCTCGCGCAGATGCTGGGGGTTGCCCGCCTCGATGCAGTCAACGGCCTCGTAGGCCTCCTCGATCATGTTCTTCTTGATGCTCTCATGCGTCTGCTCGCGATCCCACGGGCATCCGTCGGGCTGGCGCAGGCGCCAAATGGTACGAACCACCCGCTCGAACCCAACCTGCGGCCCCGGAGCCCCCGCACGCTCACGCGTCTGGGCATCCGCCAGGGCCGCCGGGTCGTTCTGAGTGGGCTCAGTCACCCTCGCATCCCTATAAACACTCTCAGCACCCATAACTCTCCCATCAACAAAATGCTGTATCCAAGTCTCGTGAGCCGGAGGACTCATAGCTCCATGCGTCACAACCGGTAGGCCCTGGGTCTATCGCTCCGGGCGAGTTCCGCATCGAAGCGAGGACTGTCTGAGCCCCGGAGTGATAGATCCAGGACCCCACCCTCCCAAGTCAAACAGCAGGGCTATCCGCTACTCCTCCGGCTCGTCGTCACCGCCGGCCTCTTCGAGCACGGCAAGCGCGCAGGCCACGAGGTCTTCCTCGCCGCGACGGAAGGGATAGGCCACCTTCTCCGTCTTGGGATACACGAGCGCGCCGCGCTCCTTGAGCTTGAGCGTGAGCTCGCGGCTGCACTTGAGGCCCAGGTAGATGAGCCGGCCGCTCGTGAGTGTGACGCTCGTGACGCCCAGGCGCTGGGCACGCACGCGAATGCGCGCGCGGTCAAAGAGGTTCTTGGCCGCCGCCGGCATGCCGCCGTAGCGCTCCTCGCACTCGCGCTCGAGCTCGTCGATATCCGCAAGCTCCACCGCACCGGCGAGCTTGCGGTAGATGAGCACGCGACGGTCGACGTCGGGCACGTACTCCTCGGCAAGGTAGAAGTCTGCCGTGAGGTTGATGTTGATCTCGCTTTGCGCCAGGTCCTCCCCCACCTCTCCGCGCGCCTCGGCCACGGCCTCGCCCAGCATCTGGGTAAACAGGTCAAAGCCCACGCTCGAGAGGTTGCCGTGCTGCTCGGCGCCCATGAGCGAGCCCGCGCCGCGGATCTCGAGGTCGCGCATGGCCACGCGCATGCCGCTTCCCAGCTCCTGGAACTCGTTGATGGCCACGAGGCGCTCGGTGGCCTCGGGCGTGAGGGGCTGCTCGCCCGGGAACATGAAGTAGGCGTATGCCTGCGTGCGGCCGCGGCCCACGCGCCCCTTGAGCTGGTAGAGCTGCGCCAGGCCCAGTCGCTGCGAGTCCTCGATGATCAGCGTGTTGGTGTGCGGGTTGTCGATGCCACTCTCGATGATGGTCGTGGCAACAAGGACGTCTATCTCGCCCTTCTGGAACTTCATCATCATGTCCTCAACCTGCTTGGCGCTCATCTTGCCGTGCGCCACGCCCACGCGCGCCTCAGGGGCAGCCTCGAGCACGCGCGCCTCGGCCTCGTCGATGGTCTTCACGCGGTTGGACACGTAGTAGACCTGGCCCTCGCGGGCAAGCTCGGCGCGAATCGCCGCCGAGACCACGTCGGGATCGTACTCGCCCACGGTCACCTTGACCGGCTGGCGGCCAGGGGGCGGGGTCATGATGAGGCTCATGTCGCGCACGCCCGAGAGCGCCATCTGCATGGTGCGCGGGATGGGCGTGGCCGAGAGCGTGAGCACGTCAACCTGCTCGCGCATGTTCTTGAGCTGCTCCTTGTGCTGCACGCCAAAGCGCTGCTCCTCGTCAACGATGACGAGGCCGAGGTTGCGCGGGTTGACGTCGCTCGAAAGCAGGCGGTGCGTACCCACCAGCACGCTCACGCGCCCCTCGGCAAAGCCCTCGAGCGCTGACTTCTGCTGCTTGGGCGTGCGGAAGCGGCTCAGCACGTCTACCTCGTAGTCATAGGCGGCAAAGCGGTTGAAGAACGTCTCGTAGTGCTGCTGGGCGAGAATGGTGGTGGGGCACAGCACCATCACCTGACGGCCCTCCGCCACGCACTTGAAGGCCGCGCGCAGTGCCACCTCCGTCTTGCCAAAGCCCACGTCGCCGCAGAGCAGCCGGTCCATGGGGCGAGCCGTCTCCATGTCGGCCTTGATGTCGGCCACGGCCCCCGCCTGGTCGGGCGTGAGCGCGTAGGGAAACTCCGCCTCCATGTCGGCCTGCTCGGCCGTGTCGGGGGCAAAGGCATAGCCCGGCACGCTCGCGCGACGGGTGTAGAGATCCACGAGGTCAAAGGCCAGGCGACGAGCGTTCTTGCGAGCCTTGCCGGTGGCACGGCTCCAGTCTGCGGTATTGAGGCGCGTGAGACGCGGGGCACTGCCGTCCGGGCCCACGTAGCGTGTGATGCGGTCGACCTGCTCGAGCGGCACAAAGAGCTTGTCGCCGCCAGAATACTCGAGCAAGAAGTAGTCGCGCTCGCGCCCGCCCACCTCCTGGCGCACGATGTTGGCAAACAGCGCGATGCCGTGCGTGGCGTGCACCACGTAGTCGCCGGGCTTGAAGGGGAAGGTGATGGTGGTGGGGTCGATGCGACGGCTCTTCTTGTGCTTGGCCATGCGCGCCGTGAGGTCTCCCACAGAGAGCACCGCCAGGCGCGCCGAGGGCACCACCACGCCCGCCGGCACCGGCGCGTCGATGAACGTGACGCGGCCACGCGCGAGGGCGGGGGCGGCGTCTGGGCTGTTGGCAGCGGCCGCGGTGACAGGCACGCCGTTCTCGGGCGCCGCCGCGAGCGCCTCCTCAAACGGCACGGACTCGTCGTTGAAGGTGAGCTCGAGCTGCTCGCGGGCGGCTCGGTCAGGAATGGCAAAGAGCACCGTCATGTGGTCGTTGACCATCTGACGCACGCGCCCCAACAGGCGCACGTCGGAGCCGGCGATGCCGGGCTGGCGCACGGGCAGCTCGGCGGTGACCTGCGTGCCCGCCCGCAGCATGCTCGCAAACGAGAGCCGCTGCTGGCGGCCAAAGTCGAGGTTACGCGGCAGGGTATAGATGCCATCGAGCGCAACGCCGGCATTGCGCGCCAGCTGCTGCAGCTCGTCGGCGGCACGGGTGCAGTCGTCAAAGAGCGCACGGGGCTCGGCAAAGCACATGAGCGTCTCGGAACTGATGTGCTCGAGCGGGCTAGCGGTTTTGCCATAGAGCGCCGGCAGGTAGCGCTCGAGAGCCGGCTCGGTGCTGCGCGCCTCAATTAGCTCGAGGTCAGCGGCTATCTTGGCGTCTTCTTGCGCCATGGTCCAGAGCGCCTTGCGGGCATGCGCCACCGTCTCGTCGGTAAGCGCGAGCTCACGGGCGGGGCGCACGGTGACGCTGCCCAGGTCGCCGATGGTCTGGCCCGTGGACGCCACCATGCGCCGCACGCGGTCAACCTCGTCGCCAAAGAACTCCACGCGCACGGGCATGGTTGCCTGCGCCGGGTAGATGTCAACCGCATCTCCGTGGATGTAGAAGGTGCCCGGGCCGTCAAGCTCGCCCAGGTCTGCATAGCCGAGGCCCACGAGCAAGGGGCCCACGTCCTCAAAGGGAATCTCGTCGCCCACGGAGAAGGTGGAGCTTGCCCAATAGCCTGAGCCCTTGGGCGGCACGCGGCGCAGCAGCGAGCGGGCGCTCGCCACCACCACGCACGGATCGCCCGCGGCAAGCCTGCCTATGGCCTCGCAGCGCTGGCCGATGAGCGCGTCGTTGGGCGTATCGGACTTCCAGGCGAGGTCGGGGCGCTCGGGATAGCGCAGCACGTTGTCCATGCCGAGCCAGGCCGCGAGCGCCTTGGCCGCGCGCTCGGCAGCCTCCTCGCCCGAGACCACAAACAGGCAGGGACGCGGGTCGTGCGCCCACACGCTCGCCAACACGAGCGGGCGGGCGCTCTGCGACACGGCCAGCGTGACGTCGTTGCCCTCCGCAAGGTCACGGAGTGCCGGGGCCAGCTCAGGCGCCTGGAGCAGCTGCCTGGACACGCGGTTAATGAGCATGAAGTGCCTTTCGCGGTTGCTTGGATGGTTCGGCGGGGCGGGCGGCTGAGCGCCCGCAAACAGCAGACCTCGTTGTCTGGCGCGAGGGCAGCTTGCCCGCCCCGCAGCGTTTGTCTCAGGGCCCTAGTTTACCGCTCCGCTCGCGGGAGCGACATTCCCCTTGCGTCCGCACACAACAAGGCGGGCGCGACGGGCAGCAGGGCGAGGGTGGCGGGAGCCGGGCGGGCCCTCGTGCTCGGCAAGCGGCCGTGTGGGCTCTCGCGCTCGACGGGTGGGCGAAACGCGCGGCGGGCGGCCGGGCGGGCGCGGAACGCCGCGAGGCGATCCCGGCGGATAGCAAGCCGCACCCCATGACGGGCCCTCGCGCCGCGCCAGCCCGCCGCAGGCCGAGGCGACCTGATAAAAAGGTGGGTTCTAGACCGCCCCGAGCCGCGCTGCAATACTACGATGAGACAGACACGCCCAAGCGCCGCCAAGACTTCTGCCTGACGGCGCCTTCGAAGGGAGCTTGCATGAAGGTCTTGCTCGTGAACGGCAGCAGCCACAAGAAGGGCACCACGATGGCTGCCCTCGAGGAAATGATGAAGGTGTTCGAAGCCGAGGGCATCGAGTGTGAGGTCTTTCACCTAGGCGCCGGGCCCATCGCCGACTGCATGGGTTGCGGCCACTGTGCGAAGGCTGGCAGCTGCGTCTTCAAAGGTGACGGCGTCAACGAGTTCCTTGACAAGGCTGCGAGCGCCGACGGCTTCGTCTTTGGCACGCCCGTCTATTATGCGCATCCTTCGGGACGCATCCTCTCCTTCCTTGACCGCGCGTTCTACGCAAACGGAGGCGGCGACCGCGACGACGTGTTCCGCTTCAAGCCGGGCGCAGCCGTGGCAGTTGCCCGTCGTGGCGGCACCTCAGCCTCGCTCGACGCGCTCAACAAGTACTTTGGCATCTCTCAGATGCCCATCGCCGGATCCACGTACTGGAACATGGTGCACGGCGCGGTCGCCGAGGACGCCGCGAAGGACGAGGAGGGCCTACAGACCACGCGTAACCTCGCGCGTAACATGGCGTGGATGATGCGCTGCTTCGAGGCCGGGCGTGCCGCCGGCGTCGAGCAGCCCGCAACCGAACGCGGCGCCCGAACGAACTTCATCCGCTAGCGGCGCCGACTCGGCACGCGGCCGCCTGGCGGAGATGAGACCCCGAACTCAACGCACGACGCGGCCAAATGGCGCCACACGCACAAGGGGGCAATCAGCCGCAGCGGACAATCAACCGTATCGCTTGTCCCCTCGCTTGTCCCCCTCGCCTATTTGACG
>Cebus_capucinus_imitator_PRJNA485217_SSR012__coassemble_901_pt1 | contig 53840 bp, 43 predicted proteins | sample Cebus_capucinus_imitator_PRJNA485217_SSR012__metabat2_high_PE_006 | metagenome-assembled genome bin Cebus_capucinus_imitator_PRJNA485217_SSR012 | reverse complement strand
GGCGGCGGGGCTATCGCTCTGGGCGAGTTCCGCAGCGCAGCGAGGACAGCGCGGGCACCGCAGCTGGGCGCCAGCTAGCACGGCAGGAAGGCGATGCCTTACAGCCCGAAGGCGGCGGGGCTATCGCTCTGGGCGAGTTCCGCAGCGCAGCGAGGACAGCGCGGGCACCGCAGCTGGGCGCCAGCTAGCACGGCAGGAAGGCGATGCCTTACAGCCCGAAGGCGGCGGGGCTATCGCTCTGGGCGAGTTCCGCAGCGCAGCGAGGACTGTCCGAGCCCAGAGCGATAGCCCCGCCGCCACCCCCTCGCGAGCATACGCCGCAGCACCCTCGCGAGCACACGCGAGCGCGATGCGCTATACTGCACAAGATTGCTCTCTTAGCTCAGCTGGATAGAGCGTTCGCCTCCGGAGCGAAAGGTCGCGGGTTCGAATCCCACAGAGAGCACCATGCGCCAGCACAAGCGCCCGCTCGCACCCAAGCCGAGCGGGCGCTTTTTCATACCACCCCAACGTAACCGATTCATCAACGATGAGCATATGGACAGGGCCCCTTCAGGCACTCTGTAGTACCATCGACCGACTACCGCTCTGAAGCCAGCGACGCGCAGTGTGCAGGCGCGTCAAGCGTGATTTATGGGGGACACATGATTGCCGTTGTGAAGGACAGCGCCACCGAGGCGCAGATGGAGCACTTTGTTGAGTGGATCCACAGCAAGGGGCTCAAAACCCACGTCTCGCGCGGCGACAACGTCACCATCATCGGCCTTGTGGGCGACACCACGTGCATCGACCCCTACCTCATCGAGGGTATGGACATCATCGAGCGCGTGCAGCGCGTCTCGGAGCCCTTCAAGAAGGCTAACCGCAAGTTTCACCCCTACGACAGCGTCATCGACTGCGGCCATGGCGTGAAAATCGGCGGCGGCAACTTCCAGGTGATCGCGGGGCCGTGCTCGGTTGAGGGTGAGAACCTCCTGCGCATTGCCCGCGAGGTCAAGGCCGCCGGCGCCACGATGCTGCGCGGCGGTGCCTTCAAGCCTCGCACGAGCCCTTACGCCTACCAGGGCATGGGCGCCGAGGGCCTGGCCCTGCTCGCCGAGGCACGCGACGAGCTCGACATGCCCATCGTCACCGAGATCATGGATCCGCGCGACGTGGAGCTCTTCGAGAGCCACGGCATCGAGGTGTGGCAGATAGGCGCGCGCAACGCCCAGAACTTCCCCCTGCTCAAGGAGGTGGGCAAGACGCGCACGCCCGTGCTGCTCAAGCGCGGCATCGCGGGCACCATCGACGAGCTGCTCATGGCCGCCGAGTACATCATGAGCGAGGGAAACCCCAACGTCATCCTGTGCGAGCGCGGCATCCGCAGCTTTGAGACGCGCACCCGCAACACCTTCGACCTCAACGCCGTCCCCGTGCTCCATGACCTCACGCACCTGCCGGTGTGCGCAGACCCGAGCCACGCCACCGGCCACACCCGCTACGTGACGCCCATGGCACTCGCCGCCACGGCCGCCGGCGCCGACTGCCTTGAGATTGAGGTGCACGACGACCCCAAGCATGCCTGGTCTGACGGTGCGCAGGCACTCACGCCGGCGCAGTTTGGCGTGGCCATGGCGCGCATCGCCAAGGTCCGCGAGGCACTCGCCATGGAGGCTGAGTAGCATGGGGGCGGCAATCGACCAACAAAGTGCAGCTCAGAGCCTTGTTGCAGACGCGCTCGCTTCCTGCTGCGCCAGCGAGGCCGCAGGCACGGAGCGAGCCTCACGCATGGTGTCCGGGCGCTTTGGCGTGGTGGGCCTCGGCCTCATAGGCGGCTCCTTTGCCCGCGCGTTTGCCCGAGCGGGGCACGAGGTCTACGCCTTTGACGCCAACGAGGACATCGAGCGCTTTGCCGCCATCGACACCACGGCGGGCACCCTCACCCCAGAGCTCGTGCCCACCTGCGAGCTCATCGTGCTCGCCTGCTACCCCGAGGCCTGCGTTGCGTGGCTGCGTGCCAACGCGCACCTGGTAGACCCCGCGGCCATCGTCATCGACACGGCCGGCGTCAAGCGCTCCATCTGCGATCCCTGCTTTGAGCTTGCCCGCGAGGCAGGCATCACCTTCGTGGGCTGCCACCCCATGGCGGGCACCCAGTTCTCCGGCTATGCCCACTCGCGCGCCACCATGTTTGAGGGCGCGCCCATGGTGGTATGCCCCGCGCCCGAGGTGCGAGGCGTGACGTGCCTCGCGCTCGTTGACCGCCTTGAGGGGCTGCTCGCCCCCTGCGGATTCAACAAGTTCACCGTCACCACGCCCGAGCGCCACGACGAGGTGATCGCCTACACCTCCCAGCTTGCCCACGTGGTCTCCAACGCCTACGTCAAGAGCCCCACACTCGCGCTCAGAAACGGGTTTGCGGCGGGCTCCTACAGAGACCTCACGCGCGTGGCCAGGCTCAACCCCACCATGTGGTGCGAGCTGTTCTTAGACGATGCCGACAATCTCTCGCGCGAGATAGACACGCTCATCGCCGAGCTCGCCAAGTACCGAGACGCCCTGGACGCAAAAGACGCCCAAACCCTCATCACGCTTCTGCAAGACGGCGACCGCATCAAGCGCGCAGACGAGAAAGAAGACGATGCCCGATGAACACTCGTGACGATATACCCGCAGGTGGCAACGACATCGGTGAAGCGCATGTGGTGCCCGTACGCACGGCTTCGCGCGCCTACGAGGTGCATGTGACCCCGGGCGTGCTTGAGCGCACCGGAGAGCTCGTGCGCGCGAGCGCCGGCGGCACGCGCGCCCTCGTGGTAAGCGACACCAACGTGGCACCCCTCTACCTCGGGCGCGTCTCGGCCTCGCTTGAGGCAGCTGGCTATGCCTGCGCGAGCTTCGTGTTTGAGGCGGGTGAGCAGTCCAAGCGCGCCGGCACCTGGGCGGCCTGCCTCGAGGCGGCGGCCGAGGCCGGCCTCACCCGCGACGACGTGGTGGTGGCCCTGGGCGGCGGCGTCACCGGAGACCTCGCGGGCTTTGCCGCCGCAAGCTACATGCGCGGCTGCAACGTGGCACAGGTTCCCACGAGCCTGCTTGCCATGGTGGACTCGTCCGTGGGCGGAAAGACCGCCATCGACCTTACGGCCGGCAAGAACCTTGCCGGCGCGTTTTGGCAGCCGAGCGTGGTTGTCGCAGACCCGCGTTGCCTCGCGACCATCTCGCCCGAGCTCTTCCGCGACTCCTGCGGCGAGGTCATCAAGCATGGCGTGCTTGCAGACCCGGAGCTCTTCTCCCAGCTTGAGGAGGCACCCATCACGGGCGCGGGCTACAACACCGAGCGCCTTGCCGCCATCATCGCCCGCAACGTCGAGATCAAGCGCGACGTGGTAAATGCCGATGAGCAGGAGCGCGGCGTGCGCCAGACGCTCAACCTCGGCCACACCATCGGGCATGCCATTGAGGCTGCGAGCAACTTTGAGCTCGGACACGGCACCTGCGTAGCCATAGGGCTCTGCGCCATCGCCCGCGCCGCCGCCGCACGCCTCATCTGTGCGCCCGAGGTTGCCGAGCGCATCGAGCGCGTGGTGGATGCCCACGGCCTGCCCACCGACACGACGTTAGCGCACGACGTCCTCGTGCGCCTGGCACACGCAGACAAGAAGCGCCACGCAGACGGCGTGAACGTGGTGCTGCCGCTCGCCATCGGCGAGGTGGAGGTGAGGCGCCAGAGCATGGCGGAGTTTGCCGAGCTGGTGGACGCCGGCTGCGGCACCGCCACCTGCGGCCGCGCCATATAGCGCCCGCATCGCTCGCCCGCGTCGGCGCCCGCGCCGCCCGCCCTCGCCGCCTGCACCCACGCGCGCAACGCCCGCCGGCACTCGCGGCACCCCACTCTCCCAGCCCGCCCACAGGGCGCAACACCTTACGCTTCCCGAGGAGACCCATGGACGTCTGCATCACCCCCTCACCCATCACCGGATCGGTTCGCGCCATCGCCAGCAAGTCCATGGCGCACCGCCTGCTCATCTGCGCGGCCCTCTGCCCTGGCCCCACCTCCATCCTGTGCACCACCACCTCCAAAGACATCGAGGCCACGGTGCGCTGCCTTGAGGCACTCGGCGCGCGCGTCGTGCGCGACGGAGACTGGCTGCGCGTGACGCCCATCCCCGGCGTCCCCGCTTCAGACAACATCCGCCAGGCAACCAAAGGCGCCGTGCTCGACTGTGGCGAGTCGGGCTCTACCTTGCGCTTTTTGCTACCCGTGGCGGCAGCCTTGGCCTGCGATGCCCAGCTCTGCGGCCAGGGGCGCCTCGCCGAGCGTCCCCTCTCCCCGCTCTACGAGGAGCTCATGATTGGCGGTGCGAACATGAGCGAGCCGGGGCGCTTCCCGCTTGTTGTGGGCGGCCGGCTCCGCGCCGGGCGCTTTGAGCTTCCGGGCAACGTGAGCTCGCAATACATCAGCGGTCTGCTGCTCGCCGCCCCCTTGCTGGGAAGCCCCTCAGAGATCTGGGTCACCAACCCCATCGAGAGCCGTCCCTACGTCGACCTCACCATCAAGGCGCTCGCCGCCTTTGGCGTGGAGGTGTCCGAGGCGCGCGAGGAGCGCGAGGGCGTAGCGCACACGGTGTTCTCCGTGTCGCCCCAGACCCCCTTCTGCTCGCCGGGCATGGTCGAGGTTGAGGGTGACTGGTCAAACGCGGGCTTTTGGCTTGCCGCCGGCGCCCTCGGGGGGCCAGTGAGCGTGGAGGCGCTCGACCTGCTCAGCCGCCAGGGAGACCGTGCCGTCATGGCGGCGCTCGCCAAGCTGGGGGCCCGCATCACGCGCTCCGGCTCCGTGGCAACCGCCGAGCGCGGCGCGACCTGCGGCTGCGAGATGGACGTCTCAGACTTCCCCGACCTCGTGCCGCCGCTCGCCGCCGTGGCCGCGCTCGCCCCGGGCACCACGCGTCTCACGGGCTGCGCCCGTCTGCGCCTCAAGGAGTCAGACCGCATCGAGACGGTATGCGCCGGCCTGGCAGCGCTTGGCGCGCACATCACGAGCGAGGGAGACGACATCGTCATCGAGGGCTCAGAGCAGCTCGCCGCCGGAACCGTGGACGCCGCCGGCGACCATCGCATCGCCATGATGGCAGCCATTGCCTCCACCCGCTGCGCAGGGCCCGTCACCATCCTAGGCGCCGAGTGCGTCGAGAAGTCCTACCCCGCCTTCTTTGCCGATCTCGCCAGCCTCGGCGGCGTCGTGCGCGAGCTGTAAGGAGCGCCCATGTCCTCAACCTACGGAGACTCCGTGCGCCTCTCCATCTTTGGCCAGTCGCACTCAAGTGCCATCGGCTGCGTGCTCGACGGCGTCCCCGCCGGCTTTGCCGTTGACTTTGACGAGCTGGGCGCCTTCCTCGCCCGCCGCGCCCCCGGCCGCTCCGACACGGCCACAAGCCGCAAGGAGCCAGATCTCCCTCGTCTGCTCTCGGGCATCGTGGACGGCCACACCTGCGGGGCGCCGCTTGCGTTTGAGATCGAGAACACCAATACCCGCTCGCAGGACTACAGCAACCTGCGCGTGAGCCCGCGCCCGGGACACGCCGACTACCCGGCCTTTGTTCGCTATGGCAACCATCACGACGTTGCCGGCGGCGGCCACTTCTCCGGACGGCTCACAGCTCCTCTGTGCATCGCCGGCGGCGTTGCCCTGCAGGTGCTCAAGCAGGCGCTCGGCATCCACGTGGTGGCGCACATCGCGAGCCTGGGCCCTGCGGGCATCGCCGACGAGCCGCTCAACGCGCTTGCCTGGGCGCCCGAGCAGCGTGACGCCATCCTCGCCCATCACCTGCCCTGCGTGAGCGCCCAGGCGGCAGATTCCATGCGCGCCTGCATCCTAGAGGCCAAAGGCAAGATGGACTCGGTGGGAGGCGTCATCGAATGCGCCGCCTACGGCATGCCCGCAGGCGTTGGCGACCCGATGTTTGACGGGCTCGAGAACCGCATTGCCCGCATCGTCTTTGGCATCCCCGCCGTCAAGGGGCTGCAGTTTGGCGCGGGCTTTGGCGCTGCGCGCCTCACGGGCAGCCGCAACAACGACCCCTGGCGCATGCACGAGGGCACGCCTGCACCCGCCACCAACAAGGCGGGCGGCATCCTGGGCGGCATCTCCACGGGAGCGCCCATCATGTGGTCGTGCGCCATCAAGCCCACGCCTTCCATCGGACAGGAGCAAAAGAGCGTGAACCTCGCCACCGGCGAGGACGCCCCACTCGTGGTGAAGGGGCGCCACGACCCGTGCATCGTGCCGCGCGCCGTACCGGTGGCAGAGGCCGCCTGCGCGCTCGCGCTGCTCGACGCGCTCGTCTGCGCCGGCAAGCTCCCCGTGCCCGAGCCCCGCGCGCTGTAGCCCATAGCGCCTGAGCTGCGACGCATTGCCGCAGAGCGGCGCGCGGCTACGCGCCTGCATGGCGCCCGCGCGGCGCCCGCGCCCACCTGTGCCCTCGCACGCCACACGCCAGCGCGTCGCTCACGCACGCGCCCCCCACGCCACGCCGGCACGCAGCGCCGCACCCACCCGCACGCGCCCGCCAAGAAAGGAAGCCCATGGACGAGCTTGCCGCGATTCGCGAGAGAATCGACCAGATAGACACAGAGATCTGCGCCCTGTTCGCCGAGCGCATGGCCCACACCAACGCAGCCGCACGCCTCAAGCAGGAGTGCGGCCTGCCCCTCGTCGACCGCGCGCGCGAGCGGGCCAAGCTCGCCGGCGTGGCCGCGCAGGTGCCAGAGGAGCTCGGCGACTACGCGCAGGTCCTCTTCGACCTGCTCATAAGCATCTCCCGCGCCCAGCAGACCCTCGACCTTGCCGGCAACTCCGAGCTCGAGGGGCAGATCCTGCAGGCCCGCGCACACACGCCCGAGCTCTTCCCGCGCCAGGCCTTCGTTGCCTGCCAGGGCGTGGAGGGCGCCAACTCCCAAATTGCCGCCGACAGGCTCTTCCGCCATGCCACCATCAGCTACTGCGCCTCCTTTGAGGACGTGTTCAGCGCGGTGGAGGAAGGCGGGTGCCAGTACGGGGTGCTGCCTGTGGAGAACTCCACCGCAGGCACCGTCAACCAGGTGTACGACCTCATGCGCAAGCACCAGTTCTACATCGTGCGAAGCCTGCGCCTCAAGGTCGACCACAACCTGCTCGCCGTGCCCGGCGCCACCCTCGAGGGCATCACCGACGTCTACAGCCACCCGCAGGCCATCAGCCAGTGCCGTGACTACCTCGCCTCCATGCCCCAGGTGCGCGTGCACACCTGTGAGAACACGGCTGTTGCCGCGAAGTTTGTAGCCAAAGGCGCCGACCCCCACATCGCCGCCCTCTCGAGCCGCTCGTGCGCCGCGCTCTATGGGCTCGACGCCCTCGCGCGCAACGTCCAAGACAGCGACGCCAACTACACGCGATTCGCCTGCATCTCCAAGAACCTCGAGATTTACCCTGGCGCCGACCGCACCTCGCTCATGCTCGTGACGCCCAACGAGCCCGGCAGCCTCTACAAGGTGCTCGCCCGCCTCTACGCGCTCGACATCAACCTCGTCAAGCTCGAGAGCCGTCCTCTTCCCAAGAGCGACTTCCAGTTCATGTTCTACTTTGACCTCGATTGCCCGGTGGCCGCGCCCGAGTTTGCGCCCGTGATGGGCTCGCTCTCGGACATCTGCGAGGAATACCGCTATCTGGGCAGCTACTCGGAGATGATCTAATGGCCGCACTCCCCTACACCCCAGGACCTGCCCCAGAGGGAGCCGACCAGGCGCGCGACGGCCGCGGGCCCGTGCGCTTTGGCCTGCTCGGCCGAACCCTCGGCCACAGCTGGAGCCCCGAGATTCACGAGCAGCTCGGATCTTTTCCCTACGAGCTCGTGGAGCTTGAGCCCGACGAGGTGCGCGACTACATCCGCCATGGCCGCTGGGAGGGGCTCAACGTCACCATCCCGTACAAGGCCGAAGCGGCGGCCGCGGCAGACGTGAGGAGCCCGCGCGTGAAGCGTCTGGGCGCCGCCAACACGCTCGTGCGCACACAGGACGGCAAGATTCTCGCCGAGAACACCGACGTGCTCGGGTTTGCCTGGATGCTGCGCCGCTTTTGTGCGCGCTCGCTCGCCAGCACGGCGCAGGAGGTGCTCTATGGCAATAAAGTGCTGGTACTGGGCTCAGGAGGTGCCTCGCAAGCCGTTCAGGCCGCACTCGAGGAGCTCGAGGCTGAGGTAGTGGTCATCTCGCGCACGGGCGCCGAGACCTACGAGGGGCTCGCGGAGCGCCACTCGGATGCGGTGCTCGTGGTGAACACCACGCCCGTGGGGATGTATCCCAACTGCCCCGCAAGCCCGCTTGACAGCGAAACTCTCACGCGCCTGGGCGCGCTCAGGGGCGTGCTCGACATTGTGTACAACCCCACCCGCACGGGCATCTGCCTTGCCGCCGAGCAGGCGCACATCCCCTGCGAGAGCGGCCTTTCGATGCTCGTAGCTCAGGCGCTCTATGCAAGCGAGCTCTGGCAGGGCCATGAGCTGGACAATGCCGCAGTGGAGCGCATCGAGCAGGCGCTGCTTGCCAAGATGCACAATATCGTGCTCATTGGCATGCCGGGCTGCGGCAAAACGAGCTGCGGCAGGCATCTCGCTGAGATTTCCGGCCGTGAGGTGGTAGACCTCGACCATCGCTTTGCCGAGCGCTTTGGCCGATCGGCTGCCGAGGTCATCGAGTGCGAGGGCGAGGCCAGCTTCCGCGCGCTCGAGACCCAGGTGCTCGGTGAGGAATGCGCCAAGAGCGGCCGGGTCATCTCGTGCGGCGGCGGCGTGGTGACCCGCCCCGAGAACCTTCCCCTCATGCGCCAGAACGGCACTGTCTTCATGCTCGACCGCCCACTCGCCGAGCTCTCCTCCAAGGGACGCCCCCTCTCCAAGGCCAAGGGCGTGGAGGCGCTCGCCGCCGAGCGCATGCCGCTCTATCGCTCCTGGGCCGACCACATCGTTGCCTGTACGGGTTCCGCGCATGGAGATGCGTTGGAGATTATGCGCATCCTTGGCTCCGAGATGCCGTTCACCGGATAGGAGACGCAGTCTATTTACAATTCTGTGCCCAGTGACCCATTTCGTGGCATGCTATGGCGTTGTTGCCATGCCGACAGTGTCCCTTTGCCGCCGCGCATCCAACATGCTTCCCAACCGTTCGACTTCTATCAGTTCCAGGGGTTCTCACGATGAATTACCGAGACATCGCTGAGGGCGTGCTGCTCGCCGTGGGCGGCGCCCACAACATCACAGCCGTCTCCACCTGCCTCACGCGCCTGAGGCTCACGCTTTCCAACGCCTCCGCCGCAGACATGGACAGCCTGCGCGCGCAGCGCGGCGTCCTTGGCGTCAACTCGCGCGGTGCCGACAGGCTCGAGGTGGTCTTTGGCCCCACCGCCATCGAGGGCGTTGCCCGCGAGTTTGCCATTCAGTCTGGGTGCGAGCTCGACGCTGCCTCGGGCGTGTGCAAGACCCCGCTCGCGGCCACCCTTACGTCCGTCTCCCCCACCGCTGCAGACGATGACGAGGACGTCCTCTCCTCGCTCAAGACCGGCACCTCGCTCTCCATCCCCGCCGGCCGCAAGCGTTCCTACCGTGCCCAGCAGCGCGCCGCCATCGAGGAGGAGCGCCTGAGCAAGGACGACATCGACGCCCTGCGCGCCTTCCTCTCCGACGACGAGGGCCCTTCCGAGGTGGCGACCCTGCGCCTTAGCGGCAGCGCGCCCGCTGTGCTCGGCCGCTCGGTGCTCGTGATCAACGGCCCCAACATCAACATGCTCGGCATGCGCGAACCCGACATCTATGGTAGGCAAGACTACGCCGCCCTGCTCAACCTCTGCAAGGACGCCGCGCGCAAGGCCGGCTTTGCCGACATCAAGTGTTTTCAGTCAAACCACGAGGGCGCCATTGTGGACGAGATCCAGGCAGCACTCGGCTCGTTTGACGGCATCGTGATCAACCCCGCCGCCTACACGCACACCTCAGTGGCCATCCTCGATGCCGTGAAGGCCACGGGCCTGCCCTGCGTGGAGGTGCACATCTCCAAGGTGGAGGAGCGCGAGGACTTCCGCCAGGTGAGCTACATTCGCCAGGCTTGCTTCGAGACCATCACCGGCATGGGGCTCGAAGGCTACCGCAAGGCCATCAACGACCTCGCCGAGCACCTGGGGATGTAGCACGGGAAAGGCCATGCCTCACAGCAGCTGAGCCCTGGGTCTATGGCTCTGGGCGAGTTCCGCAGCGCAGCGAGGACTGTCTGAGCCCAGAGTCATAGACCCAGGGCCTCCCCCATGCGAGCGCATACCTATACATGCGCAATACGAAAAGGGCTCCTTTCGGAGCCCTCTTTCTTACATCGTGTGCGTGGAAAACACTTCCTCGTCCTCCCAAAGCACCACGCCGCCCTGCGCACGCGTGCGCTGCATGTCAATAAGGCGCTGGTTGGCCGAACCACGGAAACGCAGGGTGATGTCCTTCTGCGCCTCCACAAAAGGCCCGTCCACCAGCACGTCAAGGCAATCTAGCAGCCTGTCGGTGACATCGGGGAACCAGCGCGCGCCGCCCGGCTGCAGCTGCTTGTCGTAGAGGTAGCCGGTGTAGCACCAGATGTCCTTCTCGGGCAGGTCTCGCACCACACGCTCCACGAGCCCCACGAGCACCCGCTGGTTCTCCGGCTCCATGGGGTCGCCGCCCAAGAGCGAGAGGCCCTGGATATAGTTGGGCCTCAGGCTCTCGATGATGGCGTCCTCGGTTGCACGCTCGTAGGGCTCGCCATACGAGAAGTCTTGCGCCACCTCGTTGAAGCATCCGGCGCAGCCAATGCGGCAGCCCGTGACAAACAGCGAGGTGCGCACGCCCACGCCATTGGCGATGTCACAATACTTGATGGTACCCACGTTCATGAAACTCTCCAAGCACGCACCTTAGAGGTGCATCACACGATCGCGAATCTCCTCGGTGCGGCCCTGGTTCCAGAACTGCGTGCCAATATAGCCGCAGGTACGGCGGGCTACGTTGAGCTTGCTCTGATCACGGTTGCCGCAGTGCGGGCACTCCCACACAAGCTTGCCGTCGTCCTCCACGATCTTGATCTCGCCGTCGTAGCCACACTCCTGGCAGTAGTCGCTCTTGGTGTTGAGCTCGGCATACATGATGTTGTCGTAGATGTAGTGCAGCACGCTCATCACGGCCTCGAGGTTGTCCTGCATGTCGGGCACCTCCACGTAGGAGATGGCACCACCCGGCGAGAGACGCTGGAACTCGCTCTCAAACTTGAGCTTGGTGAAGGCGTCGATCTCCTCGCGGACGTTGACGTGGTAGCTGTTGGTGATGTAGCCGTGATCGGTGATGCCCTCAACGATGCCAAAGCGACGCTGGAGGCACTTGGCAAACTTGTACGTGGTGGACTCGAGCGGCGTGCCGTAGATGGAGTAGTCGATGTTCTCGGCAGCCTTCCACTCGTTGCACTTGTCGTTCATGCGCTGCATCACGGCAACGGCAAACGGCGTGGCCTCGGGGTCTGTGTGAGAGTGGCCGGTCATGTACTTCACACACTCGTAGAGGCCCGCATAGCCCAGGCTGATGGTGGAGTAGCCGCCATAGAGCAAAGGGTCGATGGGCTCGCCCTTGGGCAGGCGCGCGAGGGCGCCGTACTGCCACAGGATGGGCGCGGCGTCGGAGAGCGTACCGCGCAGGCGGTCGTGACGGCAGCGCAGGGCCTTGTGGCACAGCTCGAGGCGCTCGTCAAAGACCTTCCAGAACTCGTCCATATCGCCACCGGAGCTCAGCGCAACGTCGGGCAGGTTGATGGTCACCACGCCCTGGTTGAAGCGGCCGTAGTACTTGGGCTTGCCCGGCTCGTAGTTGAGGGCGCGAGCCACGTTGTCGTAGCCGTTGCCCGAGCGGTCGGGCGTGAGGAAGGAGCGGCAGCCCATGCAGGTGTAGGTGTCGCCGTTGCCCTCGGTCTCGCCCTTGGAGAGCTTGAGCTCACGCATCTTCTTCTCGGAGATGTAGTCGGGCACGAGGCGCTTGGCAGTGCACTTGGCGGCCAGCTGCGTGAGGTGATAGTACTTCTGGCCGGGCTCGATGTTGTCGGGCTCAAGAACATAGATGAGCTTGGGGAAGGCGGGGGTGATCCACACGCCGGCCTCGTTCTTCACGCCCTCGTAGCGCTGGCGCAGTGTCTCCTCGATGATGAGAGCGAGGTCGTGCTTCTCCTGGGCATCGCGCGCCTCGTTGAGGTACATGAACACGGTCACAAAGGGCGCCTGACCGTTGGTGGTCATGAGAGTGACCACCTGGTACTGGATGGTCTGCACGCCACGGCGAATCTCGTCGCGCAGGCGGGTCTCCACCACGTCGGAGACCTTGTCCATGTTGGCCTCAAGGCCCAGCTCCTCAAGCTCGCGCAGCACCTCGCGGCGGATCTTCTGGCGGCTCACGTCAACAAAGGGCGCGAGGTGGGTCAGGGAGATGGACTGGCCGCCATACTGGCTCGAGGCCACCTGGGCGATGATCTGCGTGGCGATGTTGCACGCAGTGGAGAAGCTATGCGGCTTCTCGATGAGCGTGCCCGAGATGACGGTGCCGTGCTGCAGCATGTCGTCGAGGTTTACGAGGTCGCAGTTATGCATGTGTTGGGCGTAGTAGTCGGAATCGTGAAAGTGGATGATGCCCTCCTGGTGGGCCTCAACCACGTCCTCGGGCAACAGCATGCGCATGGTGAGGTCTTTGGAGACCTCACCAGCCATGTAGTCGCGCTGCACGGAGTTGACGGTTGGGTTCTTGTTGGAGTTCTCCTGCTTGACCTCTTCGTTGTTGCACTCGATGAGGGAGAGAATCTTGTCATCCGTGGTATTGGACTGACGCTTGAGCCCCTGCACGTAGCGGTAAGTGATGTAGTTGCGCGCCACGGAGAAAGCGCCCTTGGCCATGATCTGGTCCTCGACCATGTCCTGGACTTCCTCGACCGTTACGGTGTGACCACAGGCCGCAGCCTCGGCCTCAACCACGTCGCCAGCATCGACGACCTGCTGGTGCGAGAGGCGCTGCTCGGCAGGGACGGTAACATTAGCCCGCTCGATGGCAGCGACGATCTTCTCAACGTCGAAGGTGACCTCCGAGCCGTTGCGCTTGACGATCTTCATGGTGGGCCTCCGTTGTTTTGTGTTTTAGCCTGTGGCAAAGCTTGCCACAGGCACGGGACAGTTAGGGAAAGATTGGTGCATCAACAGGCGGGCTCAGATGCTGGGGCACCGCAAGCCCGCAACTAGATACTAGGGAAACCATCTACCAAATATAGACTTGACTTATTAGGTGCATTCGCTGTGATGCCACAACCTACATGTATTGAACGGATGTCAGCGTACTATATATAGTGTTTCTGCAGGTAGATAGCGATATGCTACCTTTGTTACAACATATGAACGGGTTCTCGAAGGCTCGCCCGCCGCACCATGCCCACATATGCGCTCCACACTGTGTTCTATCCGCACTTCTCAAGGCGTTTTGCAAGTGAGATTCATGTGGATTCGGCGAGCGTTAGCGGCATACAGACACAAGGGGTAGTGGGTTTATTGTATCAAGCCACAAGATAGGGCGGCAATGCCGTACATGGCATTGCCGCCCCTGTGGCTCGCGCTTGTGGCCCGCGCACGCTTGCTAGTAGCGCATGCCCATCGCCTCGCGCACCTCGGCCAGCGTGGCCTCAGCAATCTCGTTGGCACGACGGTTGCCCTCGGCAAGCACGTCCCTCACGTAGGCAAGGTCGCCCTCAAACTGATGACGGCGCTCGCGGATGGGCGCAAGGTACTCGTTCACGGCCTCGGTGACGTACTTCTTGAGCTGGCCGGCACCGCCCATGCCAATCTCCTCGGCAATCTCCACCTCGGAGCGACCGGTGCAGATGGCGGCAGTGGAGATGAGGCCCGAGACCTCGGGACGCGCCTCGGGGTCAAAGGTGATCATGCGCTCGCCGTCGGTCTTGCTCTTCTTGATGAGCTTGGCCGTCTCCTCGGCCGTCATGGAGATGGAGATGGCATTGCCGTAGCTCTTGGACATCTTGCGACCGTCCAGGCCCGGCAACAGCGGCGTATCGGAGAGCAGGGCGTCTACCTCGGGGAACACTTTGCCGTAGCGGTTGTTGAACTTGCGCGCGATGGTGCGCGTGAGCTCGATGTGCGGCAGCTGGTCGCGACCGACCGGCACCACGTTTCCCTTGCAGAACAGGATGTCGCAGGCCTGGTGCACCGGGTAGGTGAGCAAAAGGCCCGTGAGCTCGTGACCCGAGGCCTCCATCTCGGCCTTGACGGTTGGGTTGCGCTGGAGCTCCGCCTCGGAGACGAGCGAGAGGAACGGGAGCATGAGCTGGTTGCACGCCGGTACCGCCGAGTGCGTGTAGATCATGGTCTTGTCCGGGTCGATGCCGCAGGCAAGGTAGTCCATCAACATGTTGTACACGTTGTCCTGGATGTTGGCCGTGGTGTCACGGTCGGTGATGACCTGGTAATCGGCGATAAGCACGTTGGTGCGCACGCCCAGGTTCTGCAGCTCCACGCGGCCCTTGAGCGTGCCAAAGTAATGGCCCAGGTGCAGGCGACCCGTGGGGCGGTCGCCGGTGAGCATCGTGTAGCTTTCGGGATGGATGGGCAGGTCTGCGCGAATGCGATTGCTGCGCTCGACGGCAACCTCGTAGCTACCCTCGTTGGGCATGGCTCCTCCTACATACGTCGCCCCGCACGGGCGGTGAATTCAACCTGTCTATACTACCGCACCCCACCCCGAGCGCAGGGCGGAAGTGTGGCAAGCAACCTGCGAGGCTGGGGCCCCGGTCATATCATGCCGGGCTCGGACAGTCCTCGCTTCGCTGCGGAACTCGCCCGGCACGATATGGCCGGGGCCTCACCTGTTGTTACACATCGCCACCCGCCGCCACCCACTCGCGAGCGCAGGCAGCATACAAAAAGCGGCGCCGCACACGCGACGCCTCCTCAAGCACGCACATCCACAGAACCGCAAGCTACCAGCTAATGAGCTCGTAGCCAGTCTCGGTCACCACGAGCTGCACCTCCCACTGGGCGGAGTCTGAGCCATCGGCCGTGCGCACCGTCCACTCGTTGGGGTCACTCATGTCAATCTCGGGCGAGGCGGCATTGATCATGGGCTCGATGGTGAAGCAGAAGCCCGGCATGAGCACCGGTCCCTCGCCCGGCTCGCCCACAAAGCCCACAAACGGATCCTCGTGGAACTCGCGCCCGATGCCATGGCCGCCAAACTCGCGCACCACGTTGTAGCCCGCCGCCTCGGCATGCGTCTGCACGGCATGTGCCACATCGCCCAAGAAACCCCAGGGCCTCACGGCAGCAAGGCCAGCCTCTACGCACTCCTTGGTAACCTCAACCAGGCGCTTGCGCTCAGGCGAGACCTCACCGATGCAGAACATGCGCGAGGAGTCGGAGAAATAGCCGTCCAGGATGGTGGAGCAGTCAACGTTGACTATGTCGCCCTCGCGCAGCACCTCGAGCTTAGAGGGGATGCCGTGACACACCACGTTGTTCACCGAGGTGCACACGCTCTTGGGAAAGCCCTCGTAGTTGAGCGGCGCCGGAATGGCACCCCGCTCCACCGTGTAGTCGTGCACCCACTGGTCGACCTCGGCGGTGGTGACACCGGGGGCAATACGCTCGGCCACGTAGTCAAGCACGCCAACGTTCACCTCGGCGGAGCGCTTGATGGCCTCGATGTCTGCGGTGGTCTTGATGAGCGAGCGCGGCAGCACCTCGCATCCAGCGAGGTAGAGCTCTTGCAGGCGCTCGTCCTCGTTGTGGTGGCACTTCTTGTACTTACGGCCGCTTCCACACCAGCAGGCGTCGTTGCGGCCGGGAACCGGTCCCATGTCATACATAGCTAACTCCCTTTCGACCCCGCCAATATAGCACTCATACGAGTGCCATACATCGCCCGCTCCCCACGGCTCGAGGCGCGCCCACCGAGAAGGCGATGCCCCAATGGCGGCACCTCCGTCGGAACAAGCCCGAGCGAACAGAAGAGAGAAGCGCGCAAAACGCAGCCGCAGCCCCTTGCCTGTTCACGCGAGACTGGGGCGTTCGGAGAACGTGACCCAAGCGCAGGTAAGAGCCCGGTGCCTCGGCAGCAAAAAGAGCGAGCTCCTACTCCCCGCGCTCGTCTCCCATGAAGAAGAGCGCCACGGTGCCGGGACCGGTATGGGAGCCAATCACGGTGCCGATGTTGTTGATCTCAACCTTGCCCGCAAGCGCCGGGAAGCGCTGCTCCACGAGGCTGCGCACGTGCTCGGCGTCCTCGGGGCAGGCGCTCATGGAAAGCGAGCACTTGCCCGCATAGGCCTCGCCACCCTCGGCGTGCTCGAGCATGCGCGCCACCACGTCTGCGGCCGCCTTGGCACGCGTGCGGATCTTGTCGCGCGGGATGAGCTTGCCGGCGTTGTTCATGTTGAGCACGGGGCAGATCTTGAGCGCCGTGCCCACAAAGCCGCTCACGCGCGAGACGCGGCCACCGCGCACATAGCTCGTGAGGTCCGTGGAGAAGAACCAGTGATGCACGTGCAGGCGATGCTCGAGCGCCCAGGCATAGGCCTCGTCGAGCGAGGCACCCTCGTCGCGCAGGTCTGCCACGTACTCCACGAGCATGCCGTAGCCCGAGCTCGCGCCCAGAGAATCCACCACGAGCACGCGCCTGCCGGGATGGGCCTCCATGAGCTGCTGCGCGGCGATGCAGGCGGCGTTGTACGCGCCGGAAAGGCCGCTCGAGAGCGAGATGTGCAGCACATCAGAGCCGGCCGCGACGAGCGGCTCCCACAGCTCGACGAACTCGCCCACGCTCACCTGCGAGGTGGTGGGCATGGCGCCAGCCTTGATGGCGCCAAAGAACTCCTCGGGCGAGATGGACTCATACAAGTCGTCAAGGTGGTCGAGGCCGCCCTCGCTCCAGTGGAAGCACGCATAGGCGATGCCGCGCGCCTCAAAGAAGGAGCGCGGGCGGTCTGCCGTGGAGCAGCAGGTAAGCGCAAACGCTGCCATGTCTTACGCCCCCTCTCCAAAGAGCACCTGCTCCACGATGTGGCAGGCATCGTCGATGCAGCCCGGGCACGGGCGCAAGGGGCCGTGGTCTGTGCCCACGCCCTTAAGCTCGCGGCAAGTGGTGGCGGAGTTGAGCTCCTCAAAGCGCTGGAGAATCTCACGCGAGAGCTTGTAGGTGGCCTTTTTGGTGGCAGGCGCCTCAAGGTTGCCGTCGCTGCTCACGATGCCGGCAAGGTAGCAGGCGCCGGTGAGCGCGCCGCAGGTGCCGGCCATGCCGCCCATGCCGAGGCCAAAGCCCTCGGTTGCGCGAAACGCCTCCAGCTCGGAGACGCCGACGAGGTCTGCGTAGGTGCAGGCAACCGCCTGGGCACAGTTAAAGCCACGAGCGTGGCGCTCGTGGGCAAGCTCGCATCGGGTTTCCATGTGCGCCCCCTACTCCGCGTCTGCCGGCAGAAGGCCCATGCCGAGCTTCTTGCCGCCCATGACGTGCATATGGAAGTGATGCACCGTCTGACCGGCGTCGGCACCGGCATTGGTGATGACGCGGAAGCCGCTCTCGGCGATGCCCTCGGCATGGGTGACCTCGTCGATGGCATGGGTCATGGCCGCGAGCGTCTCGGCCGGCACGCTGTCGATGATGGTGGCGTGATGCTCCTTGGGGATCACGAGCACATGCGTGGGTGCCTGCGGCTCGAGGTCACGGAAGGCGATGACGCGCTCGTCCTCATAGACCACGGTGGAGGGAATCTCGTGGCTGGCGATCTTGCAGAAGATGCAGTCTGACATGGAAGCTCCTTTGCTCAGAGACTGTGTGAATGCGCGAGGGGACAAAACGCACGAAGCGCGGGGCAACCAAAAGGCCGCCTCGCGCGCCGCGGATCTAGTGCGTGTCGTTGATGAAGGCCACCGAGGGGGCAGCCGTGGTGTCGGGCGAAGCTGCCGGGGCGTCCGTGGCATCGAGCAGCACCTGCACCTTCTGCTCGGCCGCGCTCAGGCGCTCGCGCAGGCTCCGCAGGAGCTCGACGCCGCGTTGATAGCGCTCGAGCGCCTCCTCGAGCTCGAGGTCCCCGCTCTCGAGCGAGCGCACCACCTGCTCAAGCTCAACCGAGGCCTCCTTGAAGGTGAGCTCGGCAATTGCCCTGTCCGTGTTCTCGAGTGCCATGGCACTTCTCCTTACCCTCACTGCCGCCGCGCGGCAGGCTTGTATTGTACCCTTACGCCCGAGGCCCATGCGCCGCCGTGACGGTGGCGTCAAACGAGCCCGTGCCCACCAGCACGTTCACCGCGTCGCCCGCAGCGAGCGTGGAGGCGTCTGCCACCACGCGGCCCTCGGGCGTACGCGCGATGGCATAGCCGCGTCCGAGCACCTTGAGCGGCGAGAGCGCGTCGAGGGTGGCCGCAGCGGCCGCAACCTTGGCCTCATGCGGGCGTACGATGCGCGTGGCCGCAGCGTCCATGCGCCGCGCCACCTCGTCCAGACGCTGCGCCTTGGTGGCGAGCGAGCGCGGAATGGCGTCTACCAGGCGCTGCTCGGCCTGCATGAGCGCCACCACGCGGTCGTCCACGAGCGTGGACGGGTCGGTGAGGCAACGGTGACGCGCAAGCGTCTCCACGCGCACCCGCTCGGAGGCAACGCGCGCGCCCACAGAGCGGCTCGCAAGCTCTCCCAGCTGCGCCATCGCCCGCCCCTCGCGCTCGAGCCGTGTGGCCATGGCGTGCCCCAGACGCACGCGGCGGTCTTGGATGGAGGCCACGATCTCGTCGAGCGCGGGCGCCACAGACTCCGCCGCCGCCGTGGGCGTGGAGGTGCGCCGGTCTGCCACCATGTCGCAGATGCACGTGTCGGGCTCGTGCCCAATGCCGGTGATGACCGGCACGGGGCAGGCCGCCACGGCGCGCGCCAGCCCCTCGTCGTTGAAGGTCATGAGGTCTTCGAACGAGCCGCCGCCACGAACGAGCAGGATGGCGTCGGGCCTGGCCGCAGATGCCACCTCGAGCGCACGCTCGATGGTGGCAGGAGCCCCTGGCCCCTGCACCTGGCAGCCCACCATAAGGAGCTCAACCAGCGGGTTTCTTCGCTTGAGCGTGCGCTTTACGTCGTCGATGACGCTACCCGAGAGGCTTGTGACCACCGCCACGCGCGTGCAGAAGCGAGGAATGGGGCGCTTGCGCTCGGGCGCCATGAGCCCCTCGGCCTCGAGCTTGCGGGCAAGCTCGGCCACCTGCTGGCGCAGCAGGCCCTCGCCCGCCACCGAGATGCGCTTGGCTATGAACGACAGCCTTCCCGAGCCCACGTACACGTCAAACTTGCCCGAGAGCTCCAGCTGCAGGCCGTCGCGCAGGGTAAAGCCCGCGGCCTGGTACACGCCGCGCCACACGATGACGTCCATGGCCGCGCCGTCGTCCTTGACCTGGAAGTAGCAGTGGCCCGAGCGCGCGTTGGGGCCGCGAAAGCCCGTGACCTCGCCGGCAACACGCAGCGTGGGAACCTCGTTTACGCGCGCCTTGGCCACGCCCACCGCCTGGCTCACGGACAGGGGCGCCTCTCCCCTGGCACCCTCGCGCTCGGCCGCAGCGGTAAAGTCCACCGTGCCGGCCGTAGCCGCCTTGCTCCATGCCATATAACCTCCCTTGAACGTTGCGACATCCAAGTATGCATCCATAAGTGGACAAAAAGCCCGCCTCAGGCGAGACGGGCCGAAAGATCAGGAATAGAAAGCAAGCGCACCCGCCGTCGAAGTTAAGCCAAGCGCAACCCGGAACAACGTCGCAAGGCAGCCTGCTTATATCGCTGAATGCAAGTTCCGCAAGCGCTGCGAGGACTGTCCGAGCAGGCAGTGATATATACGGGCTGCCCCTCGGGCGCTCGCAACCAGCAGATCTCGGCGCTTACAGAATCTCGACGCTGCCGTCCTTGACGGTAAGACCGCACTCGCCCGACAGCAGGCCGCGCAGCTGCTCGCCGGCAAGCTGGCGGCGCCAACCAGAGGCGAGCGTGGCGTCGGCCTTGCCGAGCATGAAGGACAGAAGGTCGTCACGGGTGGCGATGAGCTGAGTGGCAACCCCGCTGCGCTCGGAGATGATGCGCAGCATCGCATACATGAGGTCGAGCACGCTTTCCTGCTCGGCCGAGGGGCGCGCCTTGCGCATGAGAGACGGCTGTTGGGAGGACGGGCAGGCGCTGCCCTTGGCGATGGCACGCACAAGCCCCTCAGCATCGCGCTCGGAGAGCTGCTCGGTACCGCGAATGCGCCTCAAGCGCCCCGTGTCAGAGGGCGCACGGCGGCACAGCTCAACGATCACCTCGTCAGAGACCACCCACTTGCGCGGAATGTCGCGCTTCTCGGCCAGTCGCTCGCGCCAGGCGCACGCCTCGCGCGCCACGGCGAGCTGCTTGCGCGTGAGCGTGCTTGCGCGCTTGAGGTGGAGGTAGGCGAGCTCGGGTTCATGACGATAGTGCGAGGGGTCGAGCAGGGCCTGCATCTCGGGAAGCACCCAGGCAAGGCGGTCTTGCTCCACGAGCTCGGCCACCATGCGGGCGTAGATCTCGGGCAGGTAGCGCACGTCGTCCTCGGCATAGACAAGCTGCTCGGCGTCGAGCGGGCGGCGCGACCAGTCCGTGAGGCTCTCAGCCTTGGCGAGGCGCACGCCCGTGTAGGCCTCGACGAGGGCCCCGTAGCCCAGCTGGATTCGCTGCCCCAGGAAGGAGGCGGCGAGCTGGGTGTCAAAGATAGGCGTCGGCACGCAGCCCATGGTGCCGTCGATAACCTCGAGGTCTTGCGAGCAGGCATGGAAGACCTTGGTGATGGCGGGGTTTTGGAACAGCTCCGCCACAGGCGCCAGGTCGTCCACCGCAAACGGGTCAACGGCGGCGATGTGCTCGGGCGACGTCGCGAGCTGGATGAGGCACAGGCGCGGATAGTAGGTGCGCTCGCGTATGAACTCCGTGTCCACGGCGAGCACCGGCGACGTGGAGGCCTGCTCGCAAAAGCGCGCGAGCTCCTCCTGCGTGGAAATATACAAGCTCAGGTTCCCTTCGACTCCCAGCGCGAGTTGAGGCGCCGGGGAGACGCAAAATCGACTACCATGGCATGAGAATTGTGCGGACACCGAGAGGGAACGCGACGCCCACACAACCTTGCACATTCTAGCAAGCACCGGCGCACACGCCCGCTGCGGCCGCGCACGCTGCGGCATATACACAACTCGGCAGGAGGACCCATGCGCTGCCTCATCCTTCATAACCCCCGCTCGGGCTTTGGCTCGGATGCCATCTATGCCTTTGAGCGCGAGCTGGTGCGTGCCGGCGACGAGTGCCTGCTGCGCGTGCTGAGCGACACCTTTGACGCCGGGCAGGCCTGCCATGACGCGGCGAGCTTTGATGTGGTGGTCCTCTCTGGAGGAGACGGAACCATCTCCAACCTGCTGTTTTCTCTTCGAGATCTGAGCGTGCCCGTGTGCGTGTTCCCCTCGGGCACGGCAAACTTGCTCTTTGCCAACATCGGCAACTCGCCCGAGCCGGCAGCCTTGGCCCGCGCGTGCCGCTGGGGCGACGTGGCCGCCTGCGACTTGGGCGAGCTCAGCTGGACGGACGCGAGCGGAGCCGCGCACGTGCGGGGCTTTTCCATCATGGCGGGCTCGGGCTTTGACGCCGAGCTCATGAGCGCCGCCGCCCCCAACAAGCGCTCCATGGGCGAGGCGGCCTACTTCATGGCCGCGCTCTCAGACCCGCGCCCGCAGGTGGTTCACTACACCATCGAGGTTGACGGAACCACCCATGAGCGAGACGGCATCGCCTGCCTTGTGGCCAACAACGCCACGATCCAGGGAGAGATCGAGATCGTGCCGGGCTGCGTCATGAACGACGGGGCCCTAGACGTGATCGTGCTCGAGACCACCGACGCTGTGCAGCTCGTGCGCCCGCTTTTGGCCGGCATCCTCGACCCCAAGGGCAAGGTTGCCCGCCCGCGCATCGAGACCTTCCGCGGCTCCGACATCACCATCACGACCTCGCACGGCATCCCCATGCAGGCAGACGGCGAGGTGGTGGAGGCTGGCGTCACCACGTGGCACGCCCGCGCGCTTGCCGGCGTGAGCAACCTCGTGGTTGACCGCCTCTCGCGCTACTGCCCCGCCACCCCGCGCACCTCCCCGCTCTTCCCCATCGCCGACGAGATGGAGTTCCCCGCATAAAAAGAAAGCCGGCTCGTCCATGGGGACGGGCCGGCTTTTTTGGTGAGGTGAGGGTTACTTAGAAGCGGACGGTAGAGAGGGCGATGGCCTCGAGGTACTTGCCATATTCGGTCTTCTGGATCTTGGAGGCAAGGGCAAGCAGCTGAGCGCGGCCGATCCAGCCCTTGCGGTAGGCGATCTCCTCGATGGAGGCGATCTTGGTGCCCGTGGACTGCTGCACGACGCGGACAAACTCGCCGGCGTGGAACAGATCGTCGATGGTGTGAGGGCTAAACCAGGCAAAGCCGTCAGGGAGCGTGGTGGTGTAGAGCTGCTTGTGCTCGAGATACATCTGGTTGAGGTCGGTGATCTCGAGCTCGCCGCGAGCAGAGGGGCGCAGCTTCTTGGCATACTCCACCACGTGCTCGTCGTAGAAATACAGGCCCGTGGCCACGTAGTTGGTGCGGGCTTCCTCGGGCTTCTCCTCGATGTAGGTAACCTTCTTCTTCTCGTCGAAGTCGATGACGGCAAAGCGCTCGGGGTTCTGCACCTGGTAGCCAAAGACCGTGGCGCCCTTCTTGCGCGCGCAGGCCTCGGCCAGGGCCTCGTCAAAGCCCGAGCCGTAGAAGATGCTGTCGGCGAGCACGAGGGCGCAGGAATCGCCGGCGATGAAGTCCTCGCCGATGAGGAAGGCCTGGGCGATGCCGTCGCGGCTCACCTGCGCCTTGTAGGAGATGTTCATGCCAAGCTGGGAGCCGTCGCCAAAGTGCGCCTCGTAGGAGGAGAGGTCTTGCGGGTTCACGATGAAGAGCACGTCGCGAATGTCGGCGCGCATGAGGGTGGAAAGCGCGTAGTACACCAGCGGCTTGTCATAGATGGGCAGCAGGTGCTTGGAGCCCGAGAACGTCATGGGGTACAGATGCGTGCCGAAACCGCCGGCAAGGACGATGCCTTTCACGAGATGTCCTCCTCAGTCGCGTTTATTCGCTCAAGACAGTATAGCCGTTATGCCAGGCGCGCGGCCTCTGCCGCAGTCACCACATGGGCGGCGAGCACCGAGGTGGTAACCGAGCCCACCCCGCGCGGCACCGGCGTGATGGCCGAGGCGATGTGAGAGGCCGCCTCATAGGCCACGTCTCCGCAAATGCCGCCCGCGCCGTTGTCGTTGGTACCCACGTCGATGACGACCGCACCCGGTGCCACCATGCGCGCCTCCACCGCACCCGCACGCCCCATGCAACTCACGAGCACCTGCGCCCGCCGGCACTCTTGGGCAAGATCTTGGGTTCGCGAATGGCACACCGTGACCGTGGCGTTGCGCTCCATGAGCAGAAGGGCGAGCGGCCGGCCCACCACGAGGCTGCGCCCGAGCACCACGACGCGCGCGCCCGCAAGCGGCACCTCATAGTGCTCGAGCAGCGCCACCACGGCCTCGGCCGTGCAAGGGGCAAAGCCTGTGCCCTCGCCTCCATACACGCGCGCCTGCGAGAGCGCCGTCATGCCGTCAACGTCTTTTGCGGAAGGGACGCACGCGATGGCCGCCGCCTCGTCGAGGTGCGCCGGCAGGGGGCGAAGCATGAGGATGCCGTGAACGCTCGCATCGTCGGCAAGCGAGCGTAGCGTGCGCTCGAGCTCTGCCTGCGCCACGTCTGCCGGCAGGGCGCGTACCTCGCACGCAACTCCCACCTTGGCCATGCGCGAGCAGGCCCCGCGCTCGTAGGCCATGTCTCCCGCACCCTCGCCCACGCGCACGATGGCGAGCTTGGGGCACGCGCCCGCCGCCTCGAGCGCCTCAACGCGCGGAGCCAGCCGCTCGCATATCGCCGCAGCTACGGGGGCGCCTCGGAGTTCCCGCGCCACGCTTGGCGCGCCTGCCGCAGCCGCCGTGGTCGTCGCGCCCGCCGCACGCGCCACGCCCTGGCGCTGCCCGGCGGCCATTAGGAGAACCTCAGCTTTGCCGTCACGTATACCTCGCGCGAGCGAACCTCCGTGAGCCCCATAAGGCTGTCGGCGCGCTCCCCCAGCTTCCGGGCGCGCGCGGCGTCGCTCATCATGCGGGCGTTGGCGTGCACCGTGAGCGCTGCGCCGTCGGCTGCCGTGCGCGCGAGGCTCGCGGCCACGCCCACGTCAACAACAGCGAGCTTGGTGCCGTGTTCGGCAAGCGCATGCAGGCTCTCGAGCGCCTCGAGGGAGCGCTCGAGCACCTCAAAGGGCGCCTCGCAGGCCACCTCAAGCGCCTCGTCGAGACGCTTGGTGCGCACGGCCGCATCCGCAGGCGTGGAACGTGGCAGCTTGAGCGCCGCGGCCACAGGGGCAAAGCCCTCCGCGTCGGCATTGGAGAGCGCAAGCAGGCGATCCTTGAGCACGCCGCACGCGGCAAGGGCCTCACGGGCTCCCTCGTCAAAGTCTGCATAGGCCGCCTTGCCCACCGTGAGGCCGGCAACCATGCAGCCGAGCGCGCAGGCAAGCGAGCCGGCGAGCGCCGCCACGCCACCCCCGCCCGGCACCGGCGCCACCGAGGCCACCGCCTCCAGGTATCCCTCAACCGACGTATCCGTAACCCTCGCCATACGCACCCTCCTAGAAGTCAACTAGGAAATACTACCGCAGGTGGCCAAAACCTAGCATTCCAAACAACCCCGCACCCCACATATCCACGCCCGAAGCGCTGGCAACGTGACCATACAGGTCAGAAAGGGAAGCGGCACACGGTGGAATGTGAGTGCGAAGCCGCCCTAGGGTGGGCGCAACATAAGCGAAGCGCCCACCCCAGCAAAGGCTGAGGCGGGCGCAGGCAAGCCAGGTGGCATGCAACCAGATCTTACTGGTACTCGGCCACGTCAATCCAGCTGCGGAGGAACTCCTCCTCCTTGGCGTCGCGGTGCCGCGCGAGCTCAGAGGCGGCCACGATGCTCGTCCAGCGACGGACGACCTGCAGCGGCATGTCGGCCATCTTGCAGAAGAGCATGAGGTACTTGTCCGCAAGGTCGAGGTTCTCGAGCGCAAAGAGCAGATAGGTCATGGCGGCGTCGGCGGCAGGAGAGCCCTGGGTGGCGTGCGCCCAGTCGCAGACGTAGAGCAGCCCGTCGTCGCCAACGATGACGTTGGACGGGTTGAAGTCGCCGTGACAGACCTTGTTCTCGAGCTTCATGCCGTCGAGACGGATGAGCAGCTCGTAGCGGGTGGTGGCGTCAATCTCGGTGAGGCCGTTGATCATGCGGGCGTACTTGTCGCGCTGACGGTTGAGCAGAGGCGCGGTGTGGCCGTTGACCTCGAGCTGCAGGCGCACAAACTGCTCCAGGTACTGGTCGATGTTCTTCTTGTCCGCAAGCATGCGCTCGGCAAGCGTGGTGCCGGCAACCTTCTCGGTAGCCAGCGCCCAGCCCTCGTCAGACACAGACACCTCGAGGATCTTGGGCACGCGGATGCCCGTCTCCTGGATGCGCGCGAGGTTCAGGGCCTCGTTGAACACGTCGCTCTCGGGCTTGGAGGCGTTGAAGACCTTGACGATGCGATCGCCACAGTCGTACACCACCTTGTTGCCACGGCGGACGAGCTCAACTTTGCTCTCAGGAAGTTCCATGGGTCTCCCTCCTTTGGGTAGCTATCCCAAAACCGACCCGAGGCCGGCACAAGGCCAGCCTCGGTAATCCTATGGGGTTTGAGCCACTAGTCCTCGTAGCTCTTGGCCTCGCGGCCATAGTACGCGTCGAGGTAGAGCTCCTTGATCTCGCTCATGAGCGGATAGCGGGGGTTCGCCGGCGTGCACTGGTCGTTAAACGCATTCTCGGTCATCTCGTCGAGCGTGTCGAGGAAGTACTTCTCGTCCACGCCGTACTCGGCGATGGTGGCCTTGACGCCCACGTGAGCCTTGAGCTCCTCGATCTTGGCGATGAACTTCTCGAAGACCTCGTCGTCGTTCTTGCCCGTGACGCCGCAGAAGCGGGCGGCCTCGCAGTAGCGGGCCTTGGCGTGCGGGTAGGCGTACTGCGGGAAGGTGCCCATCTTGGTGGGAACGTCGGCGGCGTTGTAGCGCATGACGCGGGTGAGCACCACGGCGTTGGCCAGACCGTGCGGGATGTGGTGGTAGGCGCCGAGCTTGTGGGCCATGGAGTGGTTGAGGCCAAGGAAGGCGTTGGCGAAGGCCATGCCGGCGAGGCAGGAGGCGTTGGCCATGCGCTCGCGGGCCTCAGGATCGGCGGCGCCCTTGTCGTAGGCGCGCGGCAGGTAGTCGAAGACGAGCTTCATGGCCTTGAGCGCCATGGAGTCAGACCAGTCGCTGGCCATCACGGAGACGTAGGCCTCGAGGGCGTGGGTGAGCACGTCGATGCCGGAGGCAGAGGTGAGGCCCTTGGGCTGGGTGTCCATGTTGTTGGCGTCGACGATGGCCATGTTGGGCAGCAGCGCGTAATCGGCAAGCGGCCACTTGATGCCGGTGTCGGCGTCGGTGATGACGGAGAACGGCGTGCACTCAGAGCCCGTGCCCGAGGAGGTGGGGATGGCCACGAAGTAGGCCCTGGAGCCCATCTCGGGATAGGTGAAGACGCGCTTGCGGATGTCCATGAAGTCCATGGCCATGTTCTCGAAGTCGGCCTCGGGGTGCTCGTAGAGGACCCACATGATCTTGCCGGCGTCCATGGCAGAGCCGCCGCCAAAGGCGATGATCACGTCGGGCTCGAAGCTCGAGAGGATCTTGGCGCCCTCACGCGCGCACTGCAGCGTCGGGTCGGGAGCGACGTCCCAGAAGCAGGCATGCTCGATGCCGAGCTCGTCGAGCTTCTCCTCGATGGGCTTGGTGAAGCCGTTCTTGAAGAGGAACTGGTCGGTGACGATAAAGGCGCGCTTCTTGCCCATGATGCGGCCGAGCTCGTCCAAGGCGACCGGCTGGCAGCCACGCTTGAAGTAGACCTTCTCAGGTGCACGGAACCACAGCATGTTCTCACGCCTCTCTGCGACCGTCTTGATGTTGAGCAGGTGCTTGGGGCCAACGTTCTCGGAGACGGAGTTGCCGCCCCACGAGCCACAGCCAAGCGTCAGAGACGGAGCCATCTTGAAGTTGTACAGATCGCCGATGCCGCCCTGGGAGCTCGGGGTGTTGATGAGGATACGGCAGGTCTTCATGGCCTCGGCGTGCTTGGCCATCTTCTCCTTCTCGGTGGTGGCGATGTAGAGGGAGGAGGTGTGGCCGTAGCCGCCGTCGGCAACGAGGCGCTCTGCCTTGGCGATGGCCTCGTCGAAGGTCTTGGCCTTGTACATGGCGAGCACCGGCGAGAGCTTCTCGTGAGCGAACTCCTCGGAGGGGTCGACGCTCGTGACCTCGCCAATGAGGATCTTGGTCTTCACGGGCACCTCGACGCCGGCGAGGGCGGCGATGGTGTGGGCGCTCTGGCCGACGATCTTGGCGTTGAGCGAGCCGTTGATGAGGATGGTCTTGCGAACCTTCTCGATCTCGGCCTGCTTGAGGAAGTAGCAGCCACGGGCCTTGAACTCGGCCTTGGCGGCGTCGTAGACGTCCTCGAGGACGGTCACGGACTGCTCGGAGGCGCAGATCATGCCGTTGTCGAAGGTCTTGGAGTGGATGATGGAGTTGACCGCAAGGCGCACGTCTGCCGTGGAGTCGATGATGGCAGGGGTGTTGCCGGCGCCAACGCCCAGGGCGGGCTTGCCGGAGGAGTAGGCAGCCTGGACCATGCCCGGGCCACCGGTGGCCAGGATGATGTCGGCCGAGCGCATGAGCTCGTTGGTGAGCTCAAGCGATGGCGCGCCGATCCAGTCGATGATGCCCTCGGGAGCGCCAGCGGCAACGGCGGCGTCACGCACGATGCGGGCAGCCTCGATGGTGCAGGCCTTGGCGCGCGGGTGCGGGCTGATGATGATGGCGTTGCGGGTCTTCAGGCAGATGAGGCACTTGAAGATGGCCGTGGAGGTGGGGTTGGTGGTAGGAATGACAGCGGCGACCACGCCGATGGGCTCGGCGATGCGCTTGTAGCCAAACGAGGGGTCGTCCTCGATGACGCCGCAGGTCTTCATGTCCTTGTACTTGTTGTAGATGTACTCGGCCGCGTAGTGGTTCTTGATGACCTTGTCCTCCACGATGCCCATGCCGGTCTCCTCGACCGCCATCTTGGCAAGGGGGATACGGGCCTTGTTGGCCGCGATGGCCGCCGCATGGAAGATCTTGTCGACCTGCTCCTGAGAGAAGGTGGCGAACTCGGCCTGAGCCTTGCGCATGCTGGCAATGCGGGAGCTCAGGGCATCGAGGCTGTCGATAACCTTATCGGCCTTTGCCATGTCTACCTCCAGATCCTTGACCGAGGCGCTCTGGGTGCGCCTCACATGACCACGTTTCACTACACATGCATAAAACATGTCTTGGAACGATTGAAATCATACCCAAGCGCCCGTTGCCGTGCATGCTCCAAACGGGTGAGCGGATAGCGCCTGAGCTGCGGTTGTCTACCTTTCTCTGGACAAATCTGGCTTATCTCGCAAGCGAAATGACCAGAGAAGTCTGTGCAAACTCCGAGTTCATTGGATAAAGAAGGCAGTTCTTTGCATCAAATTTGGCGTTACGTGCCAAACGGTGCATACCGTCGGCACTCACCCCACCCATCCGGTGAACGGTACCCACCTACCGGGTGAACGGTATCCAACCACGGGTAAACGGTAGCTCGTCGAGGGCGAAGAGGCATCAGGACCCTACGCGCGCGGCGCGCAGGAAGAACGCTCTATGAGCTGGCCCGCCACACGGATGGCCGCAGGCGTACCGCCATTGATGGCACGCGAGAACGCGATGCGCCCACGCTCGAGGTTGTCAAACCTAATGGTAGTAAGCCCATTGTTGGGAACATACTCGTCCAACGAGTCATCGACGCCAATGACGCTCACGTCCTCGGGCACGCGAAGCCCCCGCTCGCGCAGGGCGGCAATGACACCGGCGGCCATCTGGTCGTTGGCAACGTACACAGCCGTCATGGCGCGATCCTCGGCCAGGCGTAAGCCGAGCTCATAGCCGCTGGTGGCAGACCAGTCGCCATGCAGGGGCCGGGCGGGCGCAATCCCGCGCTTCAACAGCTCGTCGTACCACCCTGCCTCACGAAACGCGGAGTGCGAGTGGTAGGTAGGGCCTCCCACAAAACGAATCTCGGTATGCCCCAAGGAAAACAGGTGCTCCATGGCCAACAGCGAGCAGCCGTACTGGTCAGAGTCAACCGTGGTGCAGCGCGGGTGGGCGTACATGGTGACGAGCACCGTCTCGAGACCCGGCAGGGGCGTGTAGGTCTCAAAATCCTCTGGCAAGATATTGAGGTTAATGATGGCGCCATCTACCGGCAGCTCCGCCAGGCGCTGCGTGGCACGCGCCACCGAGTAGGGCTCCTTATCCTCAAGCCCCATGTCAATCATGGTGACGGCATACCCCTGCTCGCGCGCGGCGCTCACCACGCCGTTGAGCGTGGCGAGGTTACCCGTCATGGAGATGTCGAAGGTGCACACGCCCACCGTGTGGTACTGGCCCTCGCGCAGCGCCCTGCCCGCGAAGCTCGGCCTAAAGCCGAGCTTCTCTATGGCCTTGCGGACGCGCTCGCGCGTGGCTTCGCTCACGTTGGGCTTGCCGTTGACCACGCGCGAGACCGTTTGCTGCGAGACGCCTGCGGCAGCGGCAACGTCTGCCATGGAGACGGGACGGGCGGGCGAGCCCTCAGACAACGCGTCTTTGCGCATACCCATGGCCCCGTCCCATCTCATCGCGGAAATCTCGAACAGAAAGCCTCTTACCCACTACAGCGCGTCAATAAACCGCTGCTGAGCGGCCCTGCCAGCTTCATCCCACTTGAACACGCCGGCATCCTCGAGCACGTGCCCAAAGACCACTCCCACCTCTTGGCGGATGATGGCCTCGGCACTGTCCTCGCCAAGCTCGGGATGCTTCTCGGCAACCTCACGCGCCCAGGAGGCATGCGAGGCACTGAGGGGGTCTGCCTCGAGCGCGCCGAGCTCGCCTGCGAGCAGGTGCGAGCGCACGGCAGCCAACTCGTCCACGAGGCGCGGCGGAAGGATCGCGAGACCCATCACCTCGATGAGGCCGATGTTCTCCTTCTTGATGTGGTGCCACTCGGCATGCGGGTGGAACACGCCCAGCGGATGCTCGTCGGTTGCGATGTTGCAGCGCAGCGCGAGGTAGACCTCGTAGCCGCCGTCTGGGGTGCGTCTCACCACGGGCGTCACCGTATTGTGCGGCGTGCCGTCTGCGTCATGGGCCACCACGCCCACGCTCTCGTCGCTATAGGCGCGCCAGGAGTCGATGACGTGCACGGCGGCCTCGAGCAGCTCCTCGCGACCTGAGCTCTGGAGCCTCAGCACCGAGAGCGGCCACTCGAGCACCGCGCCCGTTACGCCCGGGAAGCGCGCCTGGCCGCCCTCGTCTGCAAAGGCAAAGGTAGAGGCCACCTTGGCCCGCATCATCGGGAACTCGTGGTCGCCGCCCTGGAAGTGGTCGTGGCTCAAGATCGAGCCGCCCACGATGGGCAGGTCTGCGTTGGAGCCGATGAAGTAGTGCGGTACGAGGTCGACGAAGTCGAGCAGGCAGCGCAGCGCGGCGCGGTCGATGTGCATGTGGCGGTGATGCGCGCTCATGGCGATGCAGTGCTCGTTGAAGTAGGCGTACGGGCTGTACTGCAGGCCCCACCGGTCACCGTCAAGCTCGATGGGCACGATGCGCAGGTTCTGGCGCGCCGGGTGCGCTCCGCCCTCGGCCGCCGCACCACGCCCCGGGTAGCCCTCGTTCTCCACGCAGAGCTGACAGGCCGGGTACACCTCGCCCGAGGTGGCACGGGCACCAGCCGCGGCGATCTCGCGCGGGTCCTTCTCGGGCTTGGAACGGTTGATGGTGATCTCGAGCTCGCCCCAGGGGGTGGCCGCATTCCATGCGATGTTGCGCGCGATGGCAGAGCGCCTCACGTAGCCCGAGTCGCAGCACAGGCGATAGAACCAGTCTGTTGCCACGCGCGCGTTCAACGAGCGCAGCGCCTCCTCAAACAGCAGCGTCACCTGCGAGGGCCGCGGCATGAGGATGCCCATGATGCGCATGGACGCACGGTCGCGGCCGCTTGCCGTATCGTCGGTGACGCCGGCGGCCACGGCCACCTCGGACAGGCGCGCAAGCACGCCGTCGAGGTCAAAGTCAGGGCGCCCCTCCTCCTCGTCCTCGTCTGCGATGATGACCTCATCGTCGTCGCAGAACGGGTCGGGGTCGGCCGTCATGCAGGGGAAGCGGTACTCGTCGGCGAGCGTCCACTCCGAGCCAGGCTCAGGTCCGGTGACGCCGATGGCCTCAAGGATGGTGTTATAGGCCCACACGCGATCCTCGCAGTCGATGAGCCCGCAGTCGCAGGCATAGTCCACGAGCGCGCGAATGTCTGCACTTACCTCCATGCGGCGTGCGCCCCCTCTTCGGCGATGTGGTAGTGACGGCAGGCGCCCTCGCCCAGCCAGGCGTCCATCTGGGCCATGAACTCGTCTAGGATGTCAAGCGGCACGAAACACTGAATGGAGCCGCCAAATCCGCCGCCGTGGATGCGGATGGCACCGCGGCCAGCAAGGATGTGCTCGGCCATGCCCAGCGCCGCCATCGCCGGCTGGAAGGAGCCGCCCGAGGAGACGTTTTGCAGGAACATGCCCGAGCTCGCGCCCGACTCACGCGTAAGCTTGAGGAACGTGTCGATGTCAGCGGCCTGCAGCGCGTCCCACCTGCGGTCTACGAGGGAGTTCTCGTACCAGTAGTGAATGGCACGCACGAGGGCGCGGTCGCCGAGCTTCTCACGCACCTCGGGGAGGCGGGCACGGAACTGATCGGGGGCAACCTCGCAGAGGCGCTCGTGGCCAAACTCCTTGGCAACGGCCTGCATCTCCACGGGCACGGCGGCGTAGTCATCGGTAAAGGGGGCATGGTCGCAACCCACGTCCACAAGCACGAGCGCGTAGCCCGCGGCGTCAAAGTCAAAGTCGAGCTTGGCCGTCTGGGGCCGAGCGGCGTCCTCGAAGTTCATGAAGGCAAGGCCGCCGAGACACACGGCCAGCTGGTCCATGAGCCCGCATGGCTTGCCAAAGTAGAGGTTCTCGGTGCGCTGGCCCATCTTGGCGAGCTCCACGGCAGAGACCTCCGGGCCCTCCCAGAGCGCCTCCATCACACGGCCATAGAGCGCCTCCACCGCAGCCGAGGAGGACAGGCCGCCACCCGCGGGGATGTTGCTCATGCTCGCGAGGTCAAAGCCGGCAGGGATGCGGCCGGTCTCGGCGAGCGCCGCGGCCATGCCGCGCACGATGCCGGCCGAGCTCACACGCTCCTCTGGGCGCGGCTCGAGGGCATCGAGCGTCACCTCAAAGGGCGGGAAGGCCGCATCGATGACGCGCACGGTGTTGGTGCCGTTGGGCACTGCGATGGCAAGCACCGAGACGTCAAGGGCACCGGCGATGACGTGGCCGCCCTCGTGGTCAGTATGGTTGCCCGAGATTTCCGAACGACCGGGCGCGTTGGCCACGAGCACGCGAGCGTCGCTGCCGATCGCGCCAAAGTGCCCCTCAAACAGCGCCTGCACCTCCGCCAGGCGCTCCTGGTTAAACCCTCGTGCGTCACAAGCCATATCCGCTCCCTTCACGTGCCCTCCCCACCGCATCGGTGTGAGGGCAGATGCCCGCATTATGCTATCGTTTGGATATGTTAACGTACTCACGGTATCACCACGCCGCGAGGGGCTCCAACGGCCGCATCCTTCCGGCCGGCGGAGGAACGGCAGCTTTAATGCGGCGAGCGGCGGAAATGGAGCCGCTCGCCATACCAAAAGAGCCATTTCAATATGAAATCTGCCCTGCGCCACGTATCGTTTGACCTGCGAGGGTGGGGCTCCGGAACTATCGCTCTGTGCTCGGACAGTCCTCGCTGCGCTTCGGAACTCGCACAGAGCGATAGTTCCGGAGCCTTCTTCTCGCAAGGCTTGGGCTCCCGCGACGCAAAATGAAACACGCGCCCTGATGGCAATGCATCCGGGCGCGCGTCTCTCCCCTATGGCTTGAGCGCATTCTCAAGGGCGAGCACCACTGCCTTGGCATCAGTGAACCCCGTGCAGTCGAGGAGGCGCCAGGTGTGCTCGGAATCGACGGCAGAGGCCGCAAGCTCAAACGCCACCACAGGGCCAAAACCGCGCTGCAAGGTGTTTGCCGCCTGCGCATAGAGGGCGTCTTCTCGCAGACCGGGATAGCGCACGTACACCACGCGCGGATGGCAGCGAAGATAGTTCGCTGCTACCTGTGCTACGTCTGAACTTGTACGCCATGACTCGGCATCCATAGCCGCAGCGCGCTGTGTGAGGGCGTCTAAAGAAAGGGTGCCCTCGGCAGCTGCCAAAGACACCCTCTCAAGACGCAGGTTTTGCGTCATCACAGCTTAACGACGCTCGGCAATCTCAGCCTTGAGCTCGCCGATGAACTCCTCGAGCGACTTCTGGACCGTCTCGTTGGAGCGGTCACGCACGGAGATGTTGCCGGCCTCGGCCTCGTTGGCGCCCAGAATCAGCATGTAGGGCACACGGTCGATGCTCCTGGCCTCGCGAATCTTGTAGCCGATCTTCTCGTCACGCTCGTCAAGCACCACGCGGATGCCGGCAGCCTCGAGCTCGGCGGCAACCTTGGAGGCGTAGTCGCGGGTCTTCTCGGAGACGGGAAGCACCTTGACCTGGACCGGGGCAAGCCACGTGGGGAACTTGCCGGCAAAGTGCTCGATGAGGATGCCGATGAAGCGCTCGATGGAGCCGAAGCAGACGCGGTGAAGCATGATGGGGCGCTTCTTCTCGCCGTCGGCATCGGTGTACTCGAGATTGAAGTTGAGCGGCATCTGGAAGTCGAGCTGCACCGTGCCGCACTGCCAGGTGCGACCAAGGGAGTCCTCGAGGTGGAAGTCGATCTTGGGGCCGTAGAAGGCGCCGTCGCCCTCGTTGACCACGTACTCCTTGCCCAGGCGCTCAAGGGCCTCGCGAAGCCCGGCCTCGGCGCGCTCCCAGTCCTCGTCAGAGCCCATGGAGTCGTCCGGGCGCGTGGAGAGCTCGACGTGATAGGTGAAGCCAAACTTCTGGTACACCGAGTCGATGAGGTTCACGACGCCGCAGATCTCATCGATGAGCTGGTCGGGCGTGACGAACAGGTGGGCGTCGTCCTGGTTGAAGCAGCGCACGCGGAACAGGCCGTGCAGGGCGCCACGCAGCTCGTGGCGGTGCACCAGGCCGATCTCGCCGGCGCGGATGGGAAGCTCGCGGTAGCTGTGGGGCTTGGAGCTGTAGACAAGCACGCCACCCGGGCAGTTCATGGGCTTGATGCAGTACTCCTCGTCGTCGATCATCGTGGAGTACATGTTGTCCTTGTAGTGGTCCCAGTGGCCGGAGGTCTTCCACAGCTGCTTGTTCATGATGAGCGGCGTGGAGATCTCGACGTAGCCGGCGGCACGGTGGATCTCGCGCCAGTAGTCGAGCAGGGTGTTCTTGAGGATCATGCCGTTGGGCAGGAAGAACGGGAAGCCGGGGGCCTCGTCACGCATCATGAAGAGGTCCATCTCGCGGCCGATCTTGCGGTGGTCGCGCTTCTTGGCCTCCTCGAGCAGACGCAGGTGCTCCTCGAGCTCGTCCTTGGAGCCGAAGGCGACGCCGTTGATGCGCGTGAGCATCTTGTTGTCCTTGTCGCCCTTCCAGTAGGCACCGGAGACGCCCGTGAGCTTGAAGGCCTTGAGGGCCTTGGTGTACATGAGGTGCGGACCCACGCACATATCAACGTACTCGCCCTGCCTGTAGAAGGTGATGCGGGCGTCGGCGGCCAGGTCGTCGATGTGCTCGACCTTGTACTTCTCGCCACGCTCCTGCATGAGGGCGATGGCCTCGGGACGCGGAAGCTCAAAGGCCTCGAACTTGAGGTTCTCCTTCGTGATCTTCTTCATCTCGGCCTCGATCGCCGGGAAGTCGTCCTCGGTGATCTTGGTGCCCTCGGGAAGGTCGACATCGTAGTAGAAGCCATTGTCCGTGGCAGGGCCATAGGCAAAGTCGGCCTCGGGGTACAGGCGCTTGATGGCCTGGGCCATGATGTGGGCAGCAGAGTGGCGAATGACGTGGAGCTCCTCGCCCTCCGGGCACTCGTCGACGTGGCCGTCGTTGAACAGGACCTTCATCGCGAACCTCTTTCTTTCTTGGATGTGGGCAGCCGCACGAGACGGCCGCATGGTTTCTGAAGCTTGATGACGCGAATTTTGGCGGGGCCTAGATGCGAGCAGCTCTGGGGCCGCATGCCCTCTGAGCTGCACAGGCAGACAGCGTGGCAAAGCTCCGGCAGGCACTCGCCCCCGCCCTAGGCACGTCGCAGACGACCGCAGACGCACCCACATGAAAACGGCGTTTACCGGGAGCGGAGAGGCCGCGTCCGGGCAAACGCCTAGATAGTCTCAGTTCTCGTTGTAGCGACAGCAGGTAGGCACCGAACACCGGCGGCCTCAAATGCATAGATGTGCAGACGCGCATACGCTGACAACATATACCGAACCTTTCGCAGAAAAGTGCTTGCATAGGTTTACCACATTTCTGCGTGCTTTGCCCCCATGAACCACCCCCGAGCACTCCTTGGACACAGACCCGAAACGAGCTCTCATGCCAAAAAAGGCTCGCCTCTTGCGAGGCGAGCCCGTGGCATACGCATATGTGCGCGTTACTGAATGCGGGTGCGGCAGTAGGGGCACACCTTCCAGTCTGCGTTGAGGGGACGATGGCAGGTGGGGCAGACGTTGCGCACCTGGGTGTTGCAGTTGGGGCACACGATGAAGTCCTTGTCGATGGGCGTGCCGCACTTGGGGCAGATGCCATAGTGCGAGAGCTGGTGCTCGCGCAGGGCGATGTCGAGGTCTTGCTCCTCGCGGTCAACCAGGTAGGAGCTGGGACGCAGGATCACGTACGCGAGCAAGCCCACGATGGGGATGACCGAGATGATGGCCCAGAGCCACCAGGGCTCGGCGCCACGGCGCTGTGCGTCACGGATGACATAGACGATGGACAGCACATACAGCATGACGATCATCGCCAGGAAGAGGTACAGCACCATGCGAACCTCGGGCGTGATGAGCTGGTCGAGAATCTCCTGCATGAGGGGCAGCGCTCCTTCTATGATCCGGCGGGCGTGCCCGCACTCACTCAAAGCAACTTAGCAATTGTAACAGCAAGCCAAACAAGCGACACGACACCGTTCAGATGCAAGCACACGACGCCACAAACCGTCCGCAAATGCAGCCGAGTGCGACGTGCCTAGTGCGTGGGGCCGGCAGGCGCGGGCGCGGGGTGGGCGCAATGCCAGGCCGCCACCTCGCCGGCAAGCGTGATGGAGCCCACGGCAACGTAGCGCTCATGGCAGAGTGCGGAGCAGGCCCCGTCCACGCCGGCATAGACGCCCGCAGGGTCTGTGCCCTGGGCACGGAAGGCCTCGGCAAGCGCCTCGGGCGCAAGGGCTCGCTCGCTTGCGGTGGCGCACACCACCACGCACGGGAACTCGGGCGCCAAAAGCTCCACGATGCCCGCCACATCCTTGTCCGCGAGCACGGCGCACAGGAGCTGCGGGCGTGCTGCCACCTCGGGCTCCATCTCGGCCAGGGAGCGCACGAAGGTGCGGATGGACTGCGGGTTGTGGGCGGCGTCGATGAGGTGCAGCGGCGAGCCCTGCACAACGTTGAATCGGCCGGGCGTGGGACACTCCCCCACGTGCTCAGAGAGGTGATACTGGTTGAGCTCGCGGCCAAGATAGGCCTCCGCCAAGGTGAGCGCGCAGGCAATGTTGGCAGCCTGGTACACGGGCTTGGCCACGCAGATGTCGCGGTAGGTGGCGCGGGGCGTGGTGACGTCAAGCACAAGGCCCGCGCCCAGACGCTCCGGGCGGCGCGTCACGCGATAGCTCGCGGCCGGCAGCTCGGGGTGCTCGCGCAGCTCGGTGCCCTCAAGCTCGCCGGGGGCATCGGCGAGCTCCTCGGGGCGCAGGAGCACCGGCGTCACGCCCTGCTCGGCACAGCGCGCAAGGAACACGTCCTCCACGCTCGCGGGTGCCGCCGTACCCACGCCCAGCACGCACGCCTGACCACACTTGATCACGGCTGCCTTCTCGCCGGCGATGGCCTCGAGGGTATCGCCCAAGATGCGCACGTGGTCGAGCCCGATGCCCGTGACGCAGGTGGCCACGGGGCGCGTTGCCGAGGTGGCGTCCCAGCGGCCGCCCAGGCCTACCTCGAGCACGGCCACCTCAACGCCAGCCTCGGCAAAGACCACGCAGGCGGCAACCGTGAGCAGGTCAAACTCGGTGACGCGGTATGGGTGCTCCCCTGCCGCCTCGCGACGCGCGTTGACGCGCCGCCCCGCCTCGGCCGCAAGCGCGATGCCGCGGGCAAAGGCCTCCGGCGCCACGGGGGCGCCCTCCACCTCCATGCGCTCGCGCATCTCCACGAGCTCAGGCGAGGTGTACAGGGCGCAGCTCAGGCCCTCGCCCCTCAGCACGGCGGCCGTATAGCGCGAGGTGGACGTTTTGCCGTTGGTGCCGGCAATCTGGATCACGTCAAACGCCTCGTCGGGGCGTCCCAGCTCGTCGAGCATGTCGGCCACGGTCTCGAGCAGAGGGTCGCCGGTGTTGCCAAAAAAGCCCGTATCGTGCGCCATGGCCTCGGCCTCGGCATAGGTGAGCTCGGGCGCCCCAAACGGGGCGCTCCACGCGGCGCGCGAGGCTCGAGTGCAGGTATCGCTCATAGAAAACTCCAATGTGGGACGTGAGTGTGCTCAGAGTGGTAGCCAAGAGACGGTGCTGCCACTAGCGACAGTATGAGAGGCACGAGGCCCGTCGTGACACGGAGCACGGAATGGCGCTCCGGGATGCTGCCCGCGCACGCAAACGCCCCCGAGCCGCCACAGGGCAGATCGGGGGCGCCGCATCATGCAAACCTGGCGCCGGCGCCTAGGCAAGCTCGGCGAGCTGGGCGCGCAGGCGCTCGACCGTGGCCTCAAGCTCGGACACGCGCTCGCGCTTGGCCGCAACCACGTCCTCGGCGGCCTTGGCCAAAAAGCCGGGGTTTGCCAGCGTCTTCTGCGTGCCGGCAAGCTCCTTCTCGGCCTTGGCCAGGTCCTTCTCGAGCTTCTTGGCCTCGGCGGCAAAGTCAACGAGATCGCCCATGACCACGAACGCCTCGAAGTCGGGCTCGATGAAGCTCACAGATGCCGCCGGCTTCGCCACCTCGGCACCAACCGAAAGCGAGCTCACGCGACCGACGTTCTTCACAAACTCGGCCTGGCCCTCGAGCTTGGCCACGGCATCGGCGCCAGCGCGCGCCACAACCTCGAGCTCGGTCTTGGGCGAGAGCTTGTAGCGGGCGCGGGTGGAGCGCACGCCGGCCACGAGGCGGCGGGCGATGTCAAAGGTGCCCTCAGCCTCGTCGTTGACGAAGGCACGGACGGCCTCGGGCTCGGGCCAGGCGGCCATCATCAGGAAGCGGCCGGCATGCTCGGCATAGGTGCCGTCCTCGATGCGGTCAAGCTCGCTGGCGGGCATGGCGTCCCACACGCTCTCGGTGACAAACGGCATCACCGGGTGCAGCATGCGCAGGGCGGCGTCGAGCACGAACACGAGGTTGCGCTGCACCTGCAGGCGCTCGGCGCCCTCTCCGTCGAGCAGGCGACCCTTGCACAGTTCGATGTACCAGTCGCACACCTCGCCCCAGAAGAAGGCCTGCAGCTCACGGGCATAGTCGCCCATCTCGTAGGCCTCAAGGCGCGCCGTGGAGGCCTCCACCATCTTGGCCAGGCGCGACAGCATCCAGGCGTCCTCGGGCGTGGCGGCCACGGCCGGGCCCGGCGTGTAGCCGTCCATGTTCATGAGGACAAAGCGGCTTGCGTTCCAGATCTTGGTCACGAAGCCCTTGGCCTGCTCGGTGCGGGGGCTTGCGATGAGCTCGTGGGTCTTCTTGTCGATGTCGGCGTCAAACTTGACGTCCTGGTTGTTGGTGACAAGCGTCAGCAGGTTGAAGCGCATGGCATCGGCGCCGTACTTGGCGATGAGGTCCATCGGGTCCACGCCGTTGCCCTTGGACTTGGACATGCGGCTGCCGTCCTTGGCGAGGATTGTGGCGTAGATGACGACGTCCTTGAACGGTATCTCACCGGTGAAGTACAGCGAGCTCATCACCATGCGCGCCACCCACAGGGCAATGATGTCACGCGCGGTGACAAGCGCCGTCGTGGGGTGGTGGCCCTGCATCTGCTCGGGCATGTCAGGCCAGCCCTGCGTGGCAAAGGTCCACAGCTGGCTGGAGAACCAGGTGTCCAGCACGTTCTCGTCCTGGTGGATGTGAGTGCCGTGGCAGTGCGGGCACTCTCGGACGTCGTCCATGCAGGCGTCCTCCCAGCCGCAGTCCTCGCAGTAGAAGACGGGGATGCGGTGGCCCCACCACAGCTGGCGCGAGATGCACCAGTCCTTGAGGTTCTCCATCCAGGTGGTGTAGGTGTCGGTCCAGCGTGCCGGGTGGAACTTGATGTCTCCCGAGGTCACAGCCTCAAGCGCCGGCCCCTTGAGCTTGTCTACGGCAACAAACCACTGCTCAGAGAGCCACGGCTCGAGCGTGGAGTCGCAGCGGTAGCAGTGCATGACCGAGTGCTCGTGCTCGTCGATGTGGTCGAGCAGGCCGTGCTCGTCAAACCAGGCAACGACGGCCTCGCGGCACTCGTCGCGCGTCATGCCCGAGAACTCGCCATAGCCGTCAACCACCACGGCATGCTCGTCAAAGACGTTGATCTGCGCGAGGTCATGCGCCTGGCCCATGGCGTAGTCGTTGGGGTCGTGGGCGGGCGTCACCTTCACGAAGCCCGAGCCAAAGCCGGCGTCGACGTGCCAGTCGGAGAAGATGGGGATCTCGCGCCCGACGATGGGCAGCTTGACCTTCTTGCCCACGAACTTGGCCTTCTCGGGGTCAGACGGGCTCACGGCAACGCCCGTGTCGCCGAGCATCGTCTCGGGACGCGTAGTGGCCACGACGATGTACTCCACGCCGTCAACCGGCTCGCTGAGCGGGTAGCGCAGGTGCCACAGGTGGCCCGCCTCGGTCTTGTACTCGGCCTCGTCGTCGGAGATGGCCGTGGTGCAGCTGGGGCACCAGTTCACGATGCGCTTTCCGCGGTAGATGAGCCCGTCGTGGTACCAGTCGCAGAAGACCTTTCGCACGGCCTTGGCGTAGGCAGGGTCCATGGTGAAGCGCTCGTTGTCAAAGTCGACCGAGCAGCCCATGCGGCGGATCTGCTTGATGATGGTCCCGCCGTACTCGCTCTTCCAGTCCCAGCAGGCGTCGATGAACTTCTCGCGGCCAATCTCGAGACGGCTGATGCCCTCGGCCTTGAGCTTCTTGTCGACCTTGGTCTGGGTGGCGATGCCGGCGTGGTCGGTGCCCACGATCCAGCGGGTGGAGCGGCCGCGCATGCGGTTGTAGCGGATGATGGAGTCTTGGATGGTGTCATCCATGGCGTGGCCCATGTGCAGCACGCCCGTGACGTTGGGAGGAGGAATGACAACCGTGCAGTCGCCTACGCCTTTGCTGCGCTTGTAGCAACCGGCCTCGATCCAGCGGTTGATGAGGTTAGGCTCGGCCGTTGCCGGGTCGTAGGTCTTGGGCATGTCTGCGGCACAGCTGGCCTGGTTTGCAGTATCGCTCACGAGTTAATCCGTCCTCTCGCACGTACAACTAACGTTCTAGGATACCATTCGCTACAGGCCCTGACGTGTGAGGAAATCGAGCACGTCGGCATAGACCTGCTCGCGGATGGGTTCGTTCAAAATCTCGTGGCGCATTCTGGGATACAAGATGAGCTCCACGTGACCCACGGAGGCGTTGCGATACTCGCTCACGGCACGGCGCACGCCCCGCCCGCACTCGCCCACCGGATCATCGGCACCGGCGATGAAGAGCATGGGCAGCTGGCGCGGTACCTTGCGCGCGAGGCGCTCGGAGGTGGCGTCTGCCACGAGGCGCGAGAGCGTGTGGTAGGCGCCCACGGTAAAGACCTGGCCACAGAGCGGGTCTGCCTGGTAGGCAGCCACCACCTCGGGATCTGTGGCGATCCAGTCCACGTCGGTCTTGGCGCCCTTGATGGCGCGCGCGTAGCCGCCCGCGCCCATGGCGTGCACGAGCCTGCTCACGTGGCGCTCGCCGCGCAACGCTGCAAGGATACGCGTAAGCACCATGCCGGCGCCGCTCATGAGACGCGGCTGCTGCCCCGTGCCGCACAGCACGGCCGCCGCAAGGCCCCGCCCATGACGCGTGAGGTACACGCGCGTCACAAAGCTGCCCATGGAGTGGCCAAAGACCACATAAGGGGCCTCGGGGTAGCGCTCGGCAAGGCGGCAGCGCAGGGCATGGACGTCCTCGACGAGCACGTCCTCTCCCCGCTCGAGCGGCATGTGGCCAAGCTCGCTCTCGCCGGCGGCCGTCTTGCCGTGGCCGATGTGGTCGTTGGCGCACACCACAAAGCCCGCACGGCACAGCTCCTCGGCAAAGGGCGCATAGCGTCCCACGTGCTCGGACATGCCGTGGACGAGCTGCACCACGGCACGCGGGGCAAAGTCTGGACGAGCGGCGTCTTCGGGCTCCCACACAAGGGCACGCACGGTTGAGGTGCCGTCGTGGCTGGCGTAGGTGATGGGCGTGGTGTTCATGTCATCCCTCCATGGTTTGACGCACGACCCTTAACTCATACCCACTCCATGGCGCAGAAACACGAGCTCCTGGCGGCTTCCATCCAAGCGGGACAACTCCGGCTCAAAGGTGTAGCCAAGGTTGAAGGCGCGAAGCTCGTCCGGCTCGTTCACCTCATGCTCGGCCATCCAGCGTACCATGGATCCTCGCGCGCACTTGCTTGCGCTCGAGCGCTGCAGAGGCTTGCCCGCGCGCACGTCCTCGCCAAAGAGGCAGGTCACAACGGGAAGATCGCGCGGCAGACGCGGCAGCACTGCCTTTGCGTACTCCACGCTCGCAAGGTTCACCACGCAGCTCGCGTCCTCGGCCACGTCTTGGGCGAGCGCGTCTCCCCAAAACTCGTAGAGGTTGCGGGTTGACGGCAGGGCGAACTTGGCTTGCATCTCCAGGCGGTAAGGCACCACGGCGTCAAACGGACGCAGCACCCCGTAGAAACCCGAGAGAATACGGAGATGCTCAGAGAGCCACGAGAGGCTCCGCTCGTCCATCACCTCGGGCGCCATCGACTGGTACTGGATGCCCACATAGGCAAGCACCGCCGGCGCGCGCCCCACCGCAAGCGAGGGCAGGGCAAGCTGGGCGGCCAGCAACTCGGCGCAGGAGGCAAAGAGCTTGTCGCTCACCGCCCACAGGCGCTGGAGCGCATCCGCATCGAGGGCGGCGAGGGCCCGGAGCAGCTGCTCGGAGCGCTCGAGGTGCGTCGGCAGGGTGAGCGGCAGGGGACTTTCCGCCTCGGGGCGCATCTTCTTTGCGGGTGAGATCAAAACCTTGAGCACGAGGCCTCCTTGGTAGCGGCGCGCTAGCGGGCCAGCTTGTCGATGATGCCCTCGATCTCGCGCAGCTTCTCGGCGCGCTCGGTCTCCGAGCCCGTGCTGCACGCGCTTTTGACGCAACCCTCGACATGCGCCTTGAGCACGCAGGCGTTGGTCTTGGCCACCAAGCTCTCGATGGCCATGAGCTGGTTTGATATCTCGATGCAGTAGCGGTCGTCCTCCACCATGCGCACCACGGCATCGAGTTGTCCGCGGGCGGTTTTGAGGAGGTTGAGCACCGTTTTGCTGTCGGCCATCATAGGCAAGCTCTCAATCTGGAAAAGCCCGAAGGCATACGCCTCCGGGCAACGTACGTAAGGCAAGTATACGGTCTGGGCGAGCGAGCGCACGGCAGCAACGCAAGCCCGAGGTAGGCCCGCCCAGAACCACAGACGCCGGGGGACGGCTAGGCAGCCGAGACCTCAAGCACCTTATACGTATCGCTCGCGCCCTCAACCGCAGCCGAGAGCGCCTCGGGCGTAACGTCATCGCTGCAGCTCACCGCGACGGTGTTGGTCTCGTGGTCAGCCTCGGCGTCCGTAACGCCCGCAATGCCCAGCAAAGCCCCCTCAACCTTAGCCTCGCAGTGACCGCACATAATGCCCTGAGTCTTAATAACGTAGTACATCAGCACATCCTTTCCCTAGCGCCCGCCGCATGACAGGCGCGCTTACAAATAAGTCTAACCATGCATCTAACAAAGCCAGCCCACAACGCCTCCCCGCACCTGCGCAGCCAATAACCCGCAGGCAGTGGCACGAGCGAAGCAAGCGCAACAGAGGCTCAGCAGGTCATGGGCCGGCATAGAGCAGAGCGAGGGCTAGGGACTTGCGAAGCAAGTGACCCGAGCGACGCTCTATGCCGGCCCATGACCGGCGGGACACCAGAGAGCAGCAGAGCGGGCGTCCGGATACCGTAGGCGATGGCCTGGCGTGGAGCAGAGCGAGGGCTAGGGACTTGCGAAGCAAGTGACCCGAGCGACGCTCCACGCCGGGCCATCGCCGGGCAGCCAAGTCAGCCTCACAGGAGCGCTGGCCCATGACCGGAGGAAAGGCAAGGCCCGCACGGCAACGTCAGCGCTAGGCCCGAGGCTTAAACCCGCGCAGGCGCAGGGCGTTGCTCACCACGCAGACGCTCGACAGGCTCATGGCCGCCGCACCAAACATCGGGCTCAGCTGCCAGCCCAGCAACGGGAAGAACACGCCCGCCGCAAGCGGAATGCCACAGGCGTTGTAGCACAGCGCCCAGAACAGGTCTTGCTTGATGTTGCGAATCACGGCCCGGGAAAGCTCGATGGCGCGGCACACGTCCATGAGGTCGGAGTGCATGAGCACCACGTCGGCACCCTCCTTGGCAATGTCGGCACCCGCGCCAATGGCAAGCCCCACGTCGGCACGAGCCAGCGCCGGCGAGTCGTTGATGCCGTCCCCCACCATGGCAACCGAACGCCCCTCGCCCTGAAGCTCGCGCACCACGCGCTCCTTGTCCTCGGGCATCACGTTGGCGATGACGGAGGCCTCGTTAAGTCCCACCGTGCGCGCGATGGCCGCCGCCGTGGTGGCGTTATCGCCAGTGAGCATGACGGCGCGCACGCCCAGCTCCCCCAGCGAGGCAATGGCCTGGGCACTCGTGGGCTTCACCTGGTCTGCCACGGCGATGGTCCCCACCAGCGCTCCGTTCTTGGCAAACATGAGCGGCGTCTTGCCATCGCGGGCAAAGGACGCAAGCACACCCTCGTCAAACGCAACGCCCAGCTCGCTCATGAGACGCGCGTTGCCGGCAGCCACCTCGTTGGCCCCCTCGTGCGCCACCACGCCCTTGCCCGGGCGCGCCTCAAAGCCCGAGGCCATGCGCGGCACAATGCCCAGCTCTGCCGTGTGCGCCATGATGGCCTCGGCGAGCGGGTGCTCCGAGGCCGCCTCGAGCGTGGCGGCAAGCTTGAGCAGCGCCTTTGCGCTCACACCTTCGGCCGGCACCACGTCGGTCACGGCTGGTTTGCCCTGGGTGATGGTACCCGTCTTGTCGAGCACCACCACGTCCACGCCGCGCAGGGCCTCGAGCGCCTCGGCGCTCTTGAACAGCACGCCCATCTCGGCCCCGCGCCCCGTGCCCACCATGATGGCAACGGGTGTGGCCAGGCCCAGCGCGCACGGGCAGCTAATGACAAGCACCGCAACGGCCGAGGTAATGGCCTCGCTCGCGTCTGCCGTAAGTGCCATCCACACGGCAAAGGTCACAAGAGAGATGCCGATGACCACCGGCACAAACACGCCTGCCACCTTGTCGGCAACGCGGGCAATGGGTGCCTTGGTTGCGTTGGCGTCCTCGACGAGACGAATGATCTTGGCGAGGCTCGTGTCTGCGCCCACGCGCGTGGCACGGAAGGTGAAGCTACCCGTGCGGTTGATGGAGGCGGCGTGCACGGTGTCGCCAGCGCGCTTCTCCACGGGAATGGACTCTCCGGTGAGCGCACTCTCGTCGATGGAGCTTGCGCCCTCGAGCACCACGCCGTCTACCGGCAGCGACTCGCCCGGACGCACGCGGATGACATCGCCCGCCTGCAGCTGCTCCACCCCAACCTCGCGCTCCTTACCCGAGGCGTCAATCACATGAGCCACCTTGGGCGCGAGGTCGATGAGCTTCTCAAGCGCCCCTCCCGTCTTGGCCTTGCTACGGGTCTCGAGGTACTTACCAACGGTCACGAGTGACAGAATGGTGCCCGCACTCTCGAGATAGAGGTTGTCCATGCCCACCATCATGGCACCGTGAACATCTCCTTCGGCAAGGCGGTCTGCCATCGCGAACATGGCAAAGACCGACCACGCAACGCTCGCTCCAGCACCGATGGCGATGAGCGCGTCCATGGTGGGAGCGCGGTTAACGAGGCTCTTGAAGCCGTTGGTGAAGTACGAACGGTTTTCGTAGAGGATGGGAAGCAGGAGCAGAAACTCCGTGAGGGCCAGCGTCATGCTGTGCTTGTGGTCTGTGAGCACCGAAGGGAGCGGCCAGCCCAGCATGTGGCCCATGCCGGTGTAGAACAGAGGAACGAGGAACGCCACCGAGATGATGAGCCTGCGCCTCATGCCCTCGGCCGCAGCCTCAAGCTTCTTGGTGGGATTTTGCAGCGCAGCCGCGGGGCTTGCCGTGGTGGCCGTGCCCCGCTGCGCGGCCACTGCCGCCGTGCCACCGGCGGGCGCTGCCGAGTAACCCGCTCGCCCGACTGCCTTGCAGATGTCGTCCGCAGACACCGAGCCCACGTCGTAGTCTACCGCCATAGATCCAGAAAGCAGGTTAACGGCAACGTCCTCCACGCCAGGGAGCTTGCACACCGCTTTCTCCACATGCGCCTGGCACGCCGCACAGGTCATGCCGCCCACATCAAAGGTCTCGTGCGCCATAGGCACCGCCCTTCTATCGTCCGCCGCACTACGCGGTGCGGCAACGGTTGCTTTAGGGGCAGTATACCCCTCCCCCTAGGGGGTAGGGTCTAGAATCGCAAAATAGTTAGAAGCGTGAACTCAGTGATAGGATTGCCTCTTGCCGTGACCTTTTTCAAAATTTAAGAGACTGCAGCTTGTTTGTGCAATTTTAGATTCTTATCTTTGAAGCCTGTCGGAAAGGTAGGCAAATTCGCGACTATTCAGCAAACGAAGCCTTTGCCGAGCAGCTTGAGCGAACAAGTCGGTAACGCGAACGTTCTCGTGGCGCTAGGTAGCAAAAAGTGCACGCGAGTGGCACTCGAGGCGCCTCCTCGGGGCTGGTGTAGGGCATGATTCGGCGCATAGCGCAGCGAATCGGAGCGGCAACGGCTCCCAAGGGGGTACGCAAAGACGACAATCGGCTCGATTCTCACGATTTGAGATGCATATGGAGCATTCATGGTGACTCGCATGCCCAACGCGCATGCGAGCGGGATCCCTTGCGTACGCAGAGTGCCATTCGAACATGTTTTTTACCAATCCATGATTCGCGAACATGGGCAGCTGGCTTCGACCTGTGAGACTGGGCCCCAGGACAGTCGCTCCGGGATCGCGCGCCCGTTCAGTCAGGCCCAGACACCTCTCGAATAGGTGGATTCGACCTGCGAGGCGAAATCCGGTCATATCATGCCGGACTCGGGCAGTTCTCGCTTCGCTGCGGAACTCGCACGGCACGATATGACCGGGGCCTCGCCTGTCGCGAGGCTTCGCCATCTGCCGACATGCGCTCGCTTGGGAACGGTGCCGGAGGCACTTGCCTTCCTGCTTCCCTGCACACGCGAGGTGGGGTGGCCGCGTCTCGCCTTCCTGTCGCGAGCGTGCGAGCAGGCAAACGCAGGAAGGCGGCACGACTTGGCACTCTTTCACGCAGGGAAATATAAGAGGGGATACCGAAGATGCATATTTTGCAAGCGACATGCAGTTCTACGCATCTGTTTTTGGGAAACCACGGCGACGGTGGCAAAACCACCAGGTTCTGGGCAAAGGACGTGCCGGCCAGACGCCACGCCCGCCGTTCTGCTTGGCCGAATTTGAACGTTCCGGACGCTTTGCTCAAAGTTTAGGGCAAAAAGCTCGAAATGAGCGACCGCCAAGCTGCCGTCAACCCGCGGGAGGCTCACCTCCACTATGCATAATGCCCAGATCCTACGATTTCTGCCAAGCACCCTCCAGTGCGTGGGCAAGTAGATGGGAAACGACACGCACGGCACGGCAGGAAGGCAAAGCGCACAGGAGGAAGGCGGCGGGGCAGTCGCTCTGGGCGAGTTCCGCACGAGCCGGAGGCAACTAAACGTCGACTCTGTGCGAGCAGGGCCGTCCGAGCCCAGAGTGACAGCCCCGCCGCCACCCATTCTCGCGCGCAAGCCACCGCGTGCGCCCGGCCCGCCGCGGCGCAGCGAGGACTGTTCGAGCCCAGAGCGACAGCCCCGGCGCCACCCCCACGCGCGCAAGCCACCGTATGCACGCTAAGACGCGAGCAAAGGAACGCGCAGCCGGCAGGCACAAAAAGGCCGTGCCGACATGTGCCGGCGCGCCAAAAGCGACATGCTCTGCAATAGGCGACAACGCACCTCAGGCTAGAAGGCGCGCATTCGCGGCCTTGCCCAGCGCAGGCTAGAGCGTGCACACGTTCGTGGGCTCGCCGGCAAGCCAGGCTGCAACGTTGTCAAACTCGATCTTGGCTCGCCTCACCATGGCCTCCTCGGTGAGGAAGGCTACATGTGGTGTGAGCACGCAATTCTTGGCACTCGCAAGGGCATAGCCCTCGGGCAGCGGCGGCTCAATGTCAAACACGTCGATGCCGGCACCAGAGAGCTTTCCGGTATTGAGCGCCCCTGCCAAGGCATCGTTATCAACGATGGCGCCGCGAGCGCAGTTGATGAACACGGCACCGTCCTTCATGGCAGCGATCTTCTCGGCGTCAAACCAGCCGCGCGTGGTGTCGTTGAGCGGCACATGCAGGCTCACGATGTCAGACTCAGCGAGCAGCTGCTCAAGGGCCACAGACTCCACGCCGGCTGCCTTGGCCTCGTCGCTCTCGTGACGGGCGAAGCCCAGCACGCGGGCGCCAAAGGCCTTGAACAGGCGCGCTGCCTGAACGCCGATGTGGCCAGTGCCCACGATGCCCACCGTCTTGCCACAGATCTCGCGACCCACAAGGCCGGCAGAGGTGCCGCCGGCACGCACCACGGCGTCGGCCGGCACAACGCGACGAAGAACGTCGATGGTAAGGCCCAGGGTAAGTTCGGCCACGCTCACATCGGAGTAGCCGGCGCAGTTGCACACCTGGATGCCACGCTCGCGGCACACGTCGAGGCCCACATGATCGATGCCCGTAAAGGCCACGGCAACCATCTTGAGCGCTTCGGCAGCGGCAACCACCTCGGCAGGATAGGGGTTGTTGGCAATCATCACCACGTCGGCACCCTCGGAGCGGCGGGCAAGCTCGGCGGCGTCGCACGCCTTCTCGTTAAAGTACACAAACTCATGGCCAGCGGCCTCAATGGGCTCGGCAAGCTCGCGAATCAACGTCTCGGGAACACCCAGCGGCTCAAGCAGCGAAACCTTCATCGGCATCTCCAATCACATCGCACAAACGGAGACGCCCGGGGCACCTAGGGAACCCCGGGCGAGGTGAGCCGTGAGGCCCACGTAGGTTCTCGGCAAGTCTAGCATGTGCGCGCGAGCACCCTCCGTCCGCGCGCACGCCCCGACTTGGAAGAGAGGATGCCCGCGTTCGCGCGAGAGCCGCATGTGGCCGCCTGAGGGCCCAGCCGCCTTAGGCGCGGCCGATGAAGGCCTTGTAGCCGCGATAGGCCTCGTAGATGTCGGCCTTGTTGGCAACCTCCCAGAGGCTGTGCATCGAGAGCACCGCCACGCCGGCGTCGATGACGTCCATGCCGTACTTGGCGAGCATGTAGGCGATGGTGCCACCGCCACCCACGTTAACGCGGCCAAGCTCGCAGGTCTGGAAGCTCACGCCTGCCTCGTCCATGATGTCGCGCACGAGCGCCATGTACTCGGCGTCGGCGTCGTTGGAGCCAGACTTGCCGCGGCTGCCCGTGTACTTGTTGAAGCACAGGCCGTGGCCCATGATGGCGGCGTTCTTCTTCTCGAACTTGGCGGCATAGGCCGGGTCAAAGCCGGCGGAGACGTCGGAGCTGAGCATGCGGCTGCGCGTGAGGGCACGGCGCAGGGCCAGCGGGCTGTCCTCGCCGGCAAGCGCCATGAGCTCGGCCACGGCGTTCTCGAAGAAGCGGCTCGTCATGCCAGAGGCGCCCACCGAGCCAATCTCCTCCTTGTCCACCAAAAGGCAGATGCTCGTGCGCTCCACGTGCTCCACCTCGAGCTGGGCCATGAGCGAGGTATAGGCGCACACGCGGTCGTCGTGGCCATAGCCCAAGATCATGGAACGGTCAAAGCCCATATCGCGAGCGGGGCCCGCCGGCACGACCTCAATCTCGGCAGAGAGGAAGTCTTCCTCCCCGATGCCATAGCGCTCGCGCAGGATGTCCAAGAACAGCTGCTTCACCGGCTCCTTGGGCTCCTCGGCGTCCTCGCCGAGCACCACGGGCTTGCCGCCCACGATGACGTTAAGGTCCTCGGCATCCACCACGTCCTTGGCAGGCTTGGCGAGCTGTTCGGCCGAGAGGTGGATGAGCAGGTCTGAGATGGTGAACACAGGGTCGCCCTCGGCATCGCCCACGTTGATGTCGACCACGGTGCCGTCGCGCTTCACCACCACGCCCACGAGCGCGAGCGGCGTGGCAACCCACAGGTAGGGCTTGACGCCACCGTAGTAGTGCGTGTCGAGGTAGGCCATGTCGCCATCCTCAAAGAGCGGATTCTGCTTGAGGTCGAGGCGGGGCGAGTCGATGTGGGCACCAAGGATGTTGAAGCCCTGTTCGAGCGGCATGTCGCCGATGTTGACGAGCATGAGGCACTTGCCGTGGTTGAGCGCGTAGACCTTGTCGCCGCTCTTGAGCGTGCGGCCCTCAGCGATGGCCTCGTCGAGGTCGATGTAGCCGTGGGCGCGGGCGAGCTCCACGCTCGCGCGCGCGCAGAGGCGCTCGGTCTTGTTGGCAGAGATGAAGACACGGTAGTTGTCGCAGAGCTCGCCGAGCTCGGCAAGCTGCTCGGGCGTGTACTTCTTCCATGCGTTGGGACGTTCCATAGGTACTCCAATCCGAAGGACATAACAACAAGGTTGGGGGTGCGGCGCGCTCGAACGAAACGCGAGAGCGGCACCTGCGAGCAGCGCCTTTGGGCAGCGTCTTGCCCGGATGCGAGCCGCAAGCGGCGCTTCCTGCACGTGGCGAGGGCCCTCGGAGGGGCACCCGCGGCGGCACGGCACTCCTTAGGCGACGTGCTCGCTTGCTCGCGCGCTGAGGGCGAGGCCCACCACAAGACCGGCGAGCGCCGGCACAAGCCAGGCAAAGCCAAGGCCGGTGAGTGGCAAGGCGTCAGAGGGCAGCCAGAGGCCAGGGGCCACGGCAGAGCGCACGGCCTCCGACACGCTCACGATGGCCACCGGCACGATGACGCAGGGCCACACGGCACGGCGCTGCTCGAGCACGCGGTGCGCGAGCCCCATCGCCACCAGGGCGATGGCCACGGGGTAGAGCGCCGAGAGCAAGGGTACCGAGAACAACAGTATGGCATCAAGCCCAAAGTTTGACACCACGCAGCTAAAGATCGCAAAGCCGGCAGCCATGACACGGTAGGGCACGCCCGGCAGCTGCTCGTGGAAGTAGGTTCCGCAGCAGCTGATGAGGCCCACGCACACGTTGAGGCAGGCAAGCAGGAAGATGGCAGCCACGACCACCGTGCCCGCAACGCCAAAGTGCGCCGTGGCAGATGCCGTGAGGATGGCCGCGCCGTTGGTGGCGCTGGGCATGACAGTGCCCATGGTGGCGCCCACATAGGCAAAGGCGCAGTAGATGGCACCCATGAGCACGGCCATAAGGACGCTGCCCTTGGAGATCTCGCGCGCAAGGCCCGCCTCGTCGGTCACGCCCATGCCCTTGATGTTCTCGGCGATGATGATGCCAAAGCATAGAGACGCGAGCAGGTCCATGGTCTGGTAGCCCGTCTCAAAGCCCTGCAGCGCGGGGTTTGCGTCGTAGGGTGCCTGAGCCGCCGCCACGGCCCCCGTGGGCGAGACAAACGATGCCACGCTCACGCACACGATGAGCACCACGAGCAGAGGGCCGGTCACCTTGCCGAGCAGGCGCGTGAGCTGGCCGGGATGCATGGCAAGCAGGTAGGCCACGGCAAAGAACACCACCGAGAAGCCCACGCGAAGAAGCTCGGCGTTGGAGCCCTCGCCCGTAAGCGGCAGTAGCATCTCAAAGGCCGTGGAACTCGTGCGCGGGATGGCAAGGCAGGGGCCGATGGCCAAATACACTGCAGCTACAAAGACCGCCGAGAAGGCAGGGTGCACTCGGCTGGCCAGCTCGCGGATGGTGCCGTTGAGCGCCACCGCGATGATGCCGAGCACAGGCAGGCCAATGCCAGCCACCAGAAAGCCCACCATGGCGGCAGGGGCGCCCGGGCCTGCCTGGAGGCCGAGCAGTGGCGGCAAGATGAGGTTGCCGGCGCCAAAGAACATAGAGAAAAGAGTCACGCCGATGAGCACGCTTTGGCGTGCCGTGAGCGAGCCGTTGGGGGTCTGTGGTGCCATGGGCCTCCGATCGCCTTGAGCTACATATGGCATCTGACGATAACTCGCCCAAGGGTTTATGCAGATAGCTGGCAAAAGCATTCACGTGATGCCCATGTTTGAAGACTGGCGCAGGCGCGCTCCCCTAGCGACACACCCCGCAGGCAGCGCAGTCGCCGGCCGTGCCCGTGGCAGTTGCCGCGCCCGCGCCAAAGATCTGCTCGGTGAGCGCCGCCGCAGTAGGCGTGGTGGCAAGCCCGCCCTCGGCCGTCTCGCGCAGCGCCTCGGGCATGGCGTTGCCCACGCGGCGCATGGCGGCGATCGCCTCGTCGGCTGGTATCACGCTCTTGATGCCCGCAAGCGCAAGCTCGGCCGCCACAAGCGCCACCGAGACGCCCGCGGCGTTGCGCTTGACGCACGGCACCTCAACGAGGCCCGCCACCGGGTCGCACACCAAGCCAAGCAGGTTTTGGATGGCCGTGGAGACCGCGTCGGCCGCCTGCATGGGTGTGCCGCCCGCAAGCTCCACCACGGCGGCTGCTGCCATGGCGGCAGCGCTTCCCACCTCGGCCTGGCAGCCCCCCTCGGCACCCGCCAGGCACGCATTGTGCTCAATCACCAGCCCCACGGCCGCCGCCGTGAACAGCGCCATCACGCAATCGTGCTCGCTGGCTCCGTGCTCGTCGCGCATGGTGAGCACCGCCGCCGGCAAGATTCCGCACGAGCCCGCCGTGGGCGCCGCCACGATGCGTCCCATGGCCGCGTTGAGCTCAGAGACCGCAAGGGCGCGATAGAGGGCACCGTCCATGACACGGCCAAGCAAAGCCGTCCCAGAGCCAGCCGCCTGCCGCATGCGATACGCGTCGCCGCCGGTAAGGCCGCTCGTAGAACGCAGGCTTGCCGCACAGCCCGGCTCGATGCACTCGTCCATCACCTTGAGGCGCTCCGCCATGGCCCGGTACAGCTCCTCCGGCGCCATCTCCATGGCCTCAGCCTGCTGGGCGAGCACCGCCTCGGAGATGCGCAGGCCCTTCGCCTCGGCAACAGAGACCACCTCGGCAAGCGTTGTGTATGAGATCTCGTAGCTCACAGCACCCTCCTACACCGGCTGCAGCATGATAGAGGCGGTGACGTCGCGCAGCGCCCGGATACGCTCGTTCACGACGTCCCCGATGGCGCCCTCCACCTCGATGGACATCACCGCGTCTCCCCCCTTACGCACGCGGGCAAGCCTAAAGTCGCAGATGTTGACGCCGCCCTCAGCCAAAACATCGGTCACGGCGGCAATGAGGCCGGGCACGTCTTTGTGCAGCACGATGAACGTGGTGCGCTGGCCGGTGATGTTTACGGCCATGCCGTCAATCTCGGTAACGCGAATGGCACCACCGCCCACCGAACTGCCCAAGAGCTCCACGCGCGCGCCAGATGCCCCCACAAGCTCGATGCGCGCCGTATTGGGGTGCGGGCACTCGGCATCGCTCGTGGCAAAGGCAATATCGAGGCCGCGCGCGGAGGCAAGCTCCAAAGCGTCGCGCAGGCGCACGTCGTCGGTAGCCATGCCCATGATGCCCGCCGCGAGCGCCCTGTCGGTGCCGTGCCCACGATAGGTCTTGGCAAACGAGCCAAAGAGCGTCACGCGAGCGCGCACGGCGTCCTCCCCCAACAAGCGCCACGCCACGCGCCCCAGCCGTGCGGCTCCCGCCGTATGCGAGCTAGAAGGCCCAATCATGATGGGCCCAATGATGTCGAGCACAGTTGACATGTGGCTCCTTTCAGAGGAGTGCTAGCGCAAGCCATGGCAGGTCGCCGGGGTCGGGCATCTTCGGGCTGTGCGAGTTCCGCAGCGAAGCGA